>Ga0164243_10000722_pt1 | contig 58150 bp, 80 predicted proteins | sample OricompcompostOP_FD_108781 | JGI IMG/M metagenome (GOLD analysis project Ga0164243, IMG submission 108781) | Organic Plus compost microbial communities from Emeryville, California, USA - Original compost - Organic plus compost (OP) | ecosystem: Engineered > Solid waste > Mixed feedstock >... | reverse complement strand
GCGCGAGGCGCTGGCGCGCCTGATCCTGGGCTACGACCCGCGCGAACTGAGTAACGCGACGCCGCACGACTGGCAGTTGTGGGGTCGGTTCTTGGAGCGCGCTGACGCCATCATCGCTTCGGACGTGTGGCGCAACCGCCGACAGGGGCCGATCACCGACGCCCAGCCGTGGCGTCCCGAAGACGGCGACACCCGATGCCAGGCGTGCGGAAGACGAAACCCCGTGTGGTGGGCCAACAACGACGACTGGAACGCGCTCATGCCGGACGACGGCATCTTGTGCCCGTCCTGCTACCACTCCCGGTGGCTTGAGGCTGCTGAGCGTGCCCGTTCCGCCGTTCCGTCTCCTACCGAACAGGAGCACGATCCGCGGTGCATCTCGCTCACCGACAGTGAGTTCAACGGCTCATGCGACTGTCGCACCCTGCGGATGATCGACGAGCACGACGCTCACAGATCGACCGAACAGGAGAGCGAGCGATGAGCCGGTCGCGTCGCGAGAAGAACCCTGACGCCCGGTGCTGGTTCGACTGGCCTGCTGAGCACCCGACGTGCCCGCACGTGTGCAAACTCCCGCTGGATCACGATGGTGACCACGAGTGCTGCCCTGCCGATGGGGGCACGCTCCCGACCGAACAGGAGAGCGACCGTGGCTGAGACTCGTGCACATGTGCCTGACGAACGGGAAGCGCTCATCGCCCGGTTCAACTACATGCGGAACAGCGGCATCTGCTCACCAACCACACGCGGACTGCTCGACGACGCGGAAGCGCTGATCAACCGGCTGACAACCGAAATGCATCAGCGGGAACTGCACCACTTCGAGACCGAACAGACGAACGAAGTGCTCACCCACGTCGTCGCGAACCGGATCGCACGACTCCTGGACGAGGCTGTCCTCACATCCGGGACCAGCGGCGTCCGCGTCTACGACGACAGGGAGCACTACCACCGAGGCCGCCCCAAGCCGCTCCCCATCAGGGAATGGCTCAAGCGGGAAGCCGAACGCATCAGGAACGGAGAACTCGATGACGACCTCTAAACGGTGGCGAGACAACCCCTGGTTCTGGCCGCTCGTCGTCTACACAGGACTCATCATCCTCGTGACCACAGGGACCGCTGTCGCCCTGATCCTCTCGACAGCAACCAACTGAAAGGAACAACCAGTGTTCACGAACGAACAGATCAGGGAAGCGATGGGCACCCTCGTCCAGGAGAAGGGCGACGGCCACAGGTCGTACGGCCGGTACTCCAACCCCGTGACCGGTAAGGGCGAATGCTTCCTCGGTGCCCTCTGCGAGCACATGGGCCTCGCCGTACCCGCCGAAGGCACCGCGGCACACCTGGTCATGGGTCCCGTGTCCCCGGAAATGGGGAACGCGTTCCGTATCGCCCAGAAACTCAATGACGCGCGCGTCGAGTGGAAGTACGTCCTCATGGCCGTCGACCTCATCCTCGAACTCCCCGCGTCCGCTGTCGCCCAGGACCTGTGCCCGTGCGGGTGCATGGTCATCAACAGCGCTCCGGTCACCAAGGTCATCCAGCAAGTCCTGGCTGTCCGCGCAGAGGACCAGTCGCGGGAGGCGGCGAAGCGGCTTGAGAGCGCGGCGAAAGACATGGCGAAGGCAGTGGACGGCCTCTCGGTCGCGCTCAAGAACGCGACGGCTGGCATGAGCGGCTACATGACGTACAACATCCCGCCCATCCAGGTCGAGAAGAACACGCCTGTCACCGCCAGCCTCTTCACGACCGTGCCCACACAGAAGGAATACGCGCTCATCGCGTAACCAACCAGGGGGCGGTTCGTGTGGGGGCCGCCCCCTCCCACCCCACACACCAAAGGAACAACCATGAGTGATGTTGCCTGGCGCAAGGGCCGCTGGAAAGTAACACTTTTCTGGTTCCTCCGTCACACCGGGCAAATCCACGGCCCGTTCCGCACCCTCGAACAGGCCGCCGCGCTCATCACCCACAAGGACGACGAAGTGGTGAGCACAGAGGCAGACCTGTGGACACGCTTCCCCAGCAACACGGGGAAACCCGACGCCTAAGGCAGTCGTCGGCACCAACACAACGCAAGCGAAAGGAACAACCAAACCATGTTCGTCATGGCAATCATCTTCTGGGTGATCGCGCTGATCGTGCTCTCCGTCGCGCTCATCCTCCGCGCACCCTGGGGAATCCTCGGCGCGATCGGCTCCGCGATCATCGGGTTCATCTTCCTCGTGTTCGCGACCTACTACACCGTCGACCCCGGCGAAGCGAAGGTCCTCAAGGACTGGACCGGCGTCATCCAGGGGTCCGAAGCCGGAACCGGCGCACACTGGAAGGACCCGTGGGTCGACGCGATCGACTTCGACGTACGCAACCAGTTGGCTGTGTTCCTCGGCGACGGGAACCAGTCCTACAACGGCTCCCCCACCAACGGGCCGCAGATCACCTTCACGGACAAGGACGGCGTGACCGCCAACATGGACCTCGTTGTCCTGTACTCCATCCGCGTCGACAAAGTGGAAGAACTCGTCGAGGACTACCGCAACCAGGACGACTTCCGCACGAAGGTCATCGAGCAGGACATTCGCTCCGTCCCGCGCGACATTCCCGGCCGGTTCACCACGATCCAGATGCTCACCGACCGGCCCACCGTCGCGAACGCGATCCGTGACGCACTCGAAGCCGAGTGGGCTGACAAGGGTGTCGTGATCGAGGACGTGTCCATCCAGGAGATTCGCTACAGCGACGCGGTGAAGAACCGGTTCGAGGAAGCGCAGAACGCGCAGACCGAGGTCGTCAAGGCTGAGGCGGACCTGGAGAAGGCGAAGATCGACGCCCAGCAGAAGATCGCTGTGGCGACCGCCGAGGCCGAGGCCAACCGCATCCTGTCCGAGTCGCTCACGCCGCAGGTCCTCCAGCAGAGGTACTTCGACGTGCTCGAAGGGGCGAACCTGATCGTCGTGCCTGAGGGCTTCACGGCTCTCGGCCAGATTCCGGCAGGAGTGCAGTGATGGGCAAGAAGGACTACAAGAGCGACGTTGTTCTCGGTGACCGGTACCGCGACGAGCAGACCGGGTACGAGGGTGTCGCCACGTCGATCCACTTCTACCAGCATGCGTGCGAGCGGGTCACGATCGAGGCGTACGACGCGGAGCGCAAGGACGTGCGTGAACTCACGTTCGACGCGCCCCGGCTGGTGCACATCAAGACCGGGAAGGTCGCCAAGGCCGACAAGGGCGGCGGTCCTGAGCGGGCAGGGGAGAAGCGGACTCATGCGTACCGCTAAAGGAATCCTCTCCCTGGTGGGGGTGGCGGCTCTGGCCGTCGCCCTCGCCGGGTGCGCCAAGGCCTACACCGTTGACGGCAACGTCGTCGTGTCGTCCGAACCGATGAGCGCCAGCACCGCTCTCGGTATGACCGGTTCCGTGTTGCTCATCCCCGCGATCATCACGTTCGTCGTCTGGCTCTACCTCAGCATCGACTGGGAGTACTCCTGGGACAGGTCCGACTACCACAAGCGGATCGCCAGGTTCGCGCTCATCATCAGCATCGGCATCGTCAGCGTGTCCTGTCTGCTCTGGATCGCCGCGATCTGGTTGGGGGTGGGGAAATGACCGCGTTCGACGAACTCCGGGAGTACTTCGGCGACGAGAACGCCGAGTCGTTCAAACGCCTCCTGTACGGGCTTCGTGCACTGGTAACCGTGGGAACCGTGTGGGTCCTCTCGGACACCGGGTCCTCTGACGAAGAGGGAGCGCTGGAGGCGCTGAGTGGGATGCTCAACGACCTGCGTCACGCCGACTTCGACAAAGCCGAGCAAATCCTGATGGGTCTGTTGACCATCGTCGTCGGTGGGCGTGTCGGGATCACCCCGGCGGAATGGTTCGAGGAAGCGGGACTTCCCCTGATGACCCAGGAAGGGCTGGACGAGTGAACACCATGCTGGACATGCTCCGCAAGGCGGACCCCGAGTGGGCCGAGAAGTTTGGGGTGCTGATCAAAGCCATGCGTGGCCTGATCAACATCGCGACCATGGCCGAAGTCGCCGAGCCTGGAAGCGATGCGTCCAAGACGGCCACCGACGAAATGCTCAACATGATCATGACCGTCGCGGACAACAAGGACAAAGCGGCCGAGTGCATCGCCACACTCCTGTCGGTCATCGTCGCCGCACGTACTGGCATGAAGCCGGTCGAGTGGTTCAACACGGCGGGTGCCCCGCTCGACGAGTACATGAAGTTCGGGGAGGGGATAGACCAGTGATCGTCAACAGAGTCATCCTGGTCCTGGTCATGCTCGGGACGTTCGCGTCCCTTCTCGCTGGCTGGTCGGTCGCCTGGTGGCATGACCGTCGCCAGAAAGAGCGCGAGCAGGCTGAGAGGACGGAGGATCAGTAGACTCCCGCCTCCCCCAGGGGCGGTGACCCCACCTGTTCTCTGCGGTGCAGGTGGGGTCCGCGGAGGTTAGTTGGTGCTCCGCGTGAGACGGGGGTCGGGGTGTGCCCAAGTGAGGTCGCCACACACCCCGACCCCCACCTTCGGGAAAGTAGTACTTTCCACCGATTGGACTACCCATCCACACAGGAGTATTGTGGGTACAGAAAGGAACGACCATGACACGCTTCCGGGTAACCATCCGTGGCGATGAAACCGAACTCCGCGGCTACGCGACAATCGAAGCACTGACCGCGCTCACGGCCCCTCCCGGGGAACAGCCATACGTCATCGCCGTGTCACCCACCGACGACGACTACAACCCGTTCGGAGCCGACGCCACCCTCGCCGTCCTCAAGGCGTACATCAAAGCCAACAAGGACGACAGCGACGGCATGGTCGACGCATCCGACCTGCTCGCGATCATCGACGGCCAGTTCGAGCACCCGATGCCATACGACGAGGAAGAGTTCCACGGTGAATGACGAAGCGGCGACGAGGATCGCCGAAACGATGATGCGCGAGCAGAACGTCGACCGCCTCCAGGGCTTCGGCGAAATGACCATTAGCCGCCTCAGGGGCATGCTGATCGACGCGCTCAAGGTCGGGTACCGGCAGGGTTACAGCGACGGGTGGAGAGAGGGTGAACGTGGTGAGTGACGCAGAACTCCCCTACAACGGAACCGAAGGGTACGCCGGGTCCGACACAAGCGAAGAACGCGCACACCGCGATGTGGTCGAGGGGACCGCCAGCATCCGCCAGCGGTACGTGCTCATCATGGCGGAACGTGCGAAGGAGCACGGCGTGACCGTCGCCGAACTACGCGAGTCCAGCGGCAAGGTGCATCACGGCTCGGTCAGCGGATCGCTGAGCGTCCTGCACAAGGCCGGGAAACTCGCTCGCCTCAAGGAGAGGCGCGGCGGGTGCAAGGTCTACGTGCGACCGGAGTACGTCAACGGTCGCGAGACCGAACCTCACGGTGTCGTGCACAAAGCCGACCGGGAGACTCTCGAAGCCGCACAAACCACACAAGACTGGCTCGACACATGGGGCATCGGTCTCTCCGACAGCACCAGCACGTCCATCCAGCGACTCATCGACTACGCGAACGGGAGGACCTGACCACCCTTGATCGAATACGAGGCGATCCCCCTGGACCCCGAAGGCGAACGCTGGACCGGAAGGTTCAGGATCGGGAATGGACAGCACCGCGTCTGCGGACACCGGCACCTATCAGCAGACAGGGCCGACCAGTGCGCCGGGATACTGGCACGCAAAGTGGCCCGCGACCAGTTGTTCGGACGGTAGACATGCAGAAGTACCAGGAGACGATGACGTGCCCCAGGTGCGGAGTCGTCAGAAGCGGAAAATCGGGACGTACCCTGTGTCGCGACTGCCGCTGGGTCATCGCCAACGAGGAACACGCCGCATGGTATGGCGGCATCGGCACCGAAACCAAGTTCACGATGGAGCAGTATGAAGCAGAACACGCCCCCGCCGCTTGACGCCGAAGCGATCCAGGCCCAGGCCGCACTGGAGAAACAGCGCCACAACCAGCGCATGGCATGGATGTTCGCGTTCCTGCTGGCGGTCCCGGTCCTCGCCCTGTTCGTACCCCTCGGGGTCTTCCTCGTACGCCTCGCGATGGGACAGTAATGAACGGTGACCTGCTTCCCCACCGGAACAAGAACCCGCGCTGGTGCGACTGGTGCAAACGCCCGCCCACGAACAGGCTGGCCCGCGCCCGGTACATCTGGCACAGAGCAGGCCACATAGACGAATACCTTTGCCCCGAACACGCAGAAGACGTGCGAGCGGCATGACAGAGGGGCTGACCTGTGCGGACGGGTCAGCCCCTCTTTGCTGGTAGGAACAACCAAGCAGTACCAGCCTACAACCGAGGAAGGACAGTCATGAACCCTCTTGATCGTTTGGAGCCTGTCACCGTCACGATGTGCGTGGACGACTGGGCGGTCGTGGTCACGGCCGTCGCGAAGTCGGACACACCGCCCCTCGTGAAGTCGCGCATCAACGGCACGATCTTCAACGCCGCCCAGCGGCAGGAGAGAACCTTGATTTAGGCGAGCGGCGGCTTCGTGATCGCCTGAGGAACCGGCTGGGCGGTGGTGTTCTCGGTGACAATCTGCACCGTCTCGTCCACCTTCGCCGCCTCTTCGATCGCCTTCTTCTCTTCCGTTCCCCTCTGCATGTTCGGGGCGACCTGCTTCCAGAAGTTCTGGTACGCCGTGATCGCCACGACAGCCGTCAGCAGGATCGTGCTCGGGATACCAAGACCCTCGTACGCACCAGCGATAACCGCGGTGATGGTGCCGACGATCGCGGAGAAGACGAAGGCCGTGAGCGCCTTCGCCCACTGGGGCCACGTTGCGCTCACGATGAAGTTGAGGACGATAGGCGACACGAAGCCGACGATCACCGCCCACATGGCCGCGTCGGTCATTTCGACCGGTATCAGTTCCGTCATCAGTGTTCCTTTCAAATGTCCTCGGCGAGGGTCGCCGGGGGGCTGGGGACCTGCGTCTGCTCAACGTCATCAATGTGCCGTGCGATCCAGTTCACCAGGGTACGGATGTAGGAGATAGCCGACCAGTACTTCCTCCGGGAGGTCGCGAGTTCTGTTTCGAGGGACTGGACCCTCGATTCGAGGGTGCTGATCCTTTCCATCATCGGCTCAAGCAGACTCTCCGTCTGCGAGCGGATCAACGCCTCATAGCGTTTGACGACGGCATCGTCCTCGGTGAGTTCCTGCTGGGCGATGCCCATTTTCTTGTCGTGCGACAAGCGCCTGTACGCGACGACACCACCGGACCCGACGAACAGGGAGAGAAGCGCGATCGCCAACGTGATCCAAGGCCCTGCGTCAGGGGGAGCAGAGTCAACAATCCCCGTCAGATGTGTCGCCGTCATCCCTCTGTTCCCTCCCCATGACAGTCTCCACGACGGCGGTCTCTGCCTTGTGCAACGCGACGAGTTTCGCCGCATGAGCCGAGCATGCGGAGGCTCGGGCCAGGTAGAACAGCATCAGAGCCGTCAGCAGGAAAGCGGACGTAGCGTTCGACGGGCGGGTGGAGAAAGTGACCACCCACCCCAGCACGACATACGGGACGATCGCGAACGCGGCGGCCCAACTCGCGATCCACTCCCACCGGTACTTGTTCCACGCAACCCCGTAGGTTGCCGCCCCCGAACCGACAGCGAGGATCGCGCTGAACACAGCGAGCCAGAGCGGCTCCAACTGGTCACCCGTCGTTGTCAGCGCCATGACGATGCCCGACACCCCCGCCCCGAAGGACGACAACCAGATACCGCCGAGTGTGGTGACGAGAACGCGGCGCTGGCGGGCGGGGATGCCGGAGTACATCACGCTTCCACGTAAGGCATCATGTCGAGCGCCAACTGGTCGGCGCGGTTCATCCAGCCAAGGAGAACATCACGCGGAACCTGCACCATGTCCGGTTCAGGCTCGGGGTGGTTCTCCGCGTAGATCGCCTGTGCACGGGCGACGATCTTGTCAAGACGCGACTGGAGGTACGGGCCGGGGCACACAGTCGGCAGAACCTCCTGGTGGCTGATCACGTGCGTGCGGTCGATCTTGAACGACACCGGAACACCGTCCAGTTCCTTCCCGTCGAACTCGGCCAGCCACGCGATCATCTGCGCAAGTTCCTCCACCTGCACATCAGCGACCGGCCAGTCAGGCGCACCACCAAGGTTCAGCGTCTCCACCGCGATCGACCGGTAGTTCCACTCGGGTCCCGTCGAGGCGGGCTTCTGCATCGGCCTGATCAATTCGAACACTTCACCGTTCGTGCGGAGGTAGAACGTGGGGCACGAGGACCGGTCGTTGCGGTACGAGAAGTAGTCCAACTGGTCGGCCGTGGTCCCGGTGTGGTGGATGATGAACCGGTCGATGATCGGCGACACCGCCACAGGCGGGTCTCCCTTGGTCGTACGCATCGCCGGGGACCCGTTGTTGTTGAACCCGAGCGGGGCTTTCAGCCCCTTGAACGCACGCGGGTAGACCGGCTCGTACTCCGGCAGGTCGCGCGGGTTGTCGGGGTCAGTGGGCGTCGGCGGGTTCGCGTCGATCCTCGGCAGACCGGTGGTCGCCTGGCTCGTGAAGCCACCCGACCAGAACCAGTCGCCGGAGAACGCGCCCCGGAACCACACGTCGTTCCCTTCGACCCTCTCCCCGTTCGTCCACCCGTCGAACGTCCCGACCGTGCCAGGGTCGAGGCTCTGCGTCACCGGGTTCTTCGTCGAAGGATCAGGGCGACCGTTCGCCGGGTTCGCGCCCACCACCCTCTGGTTCGGGGCTACCGGTCCAGGGTCAGGGGTGTTCAGGTTCGTCAGGCCAGCCGTGTTGGAGCCGCCCTCGAAGCCACCCGACCAGAACCAGTCGCCCGAGTGCGCGCCACGGAACCAGACCGCGTTGCCTTCGACGACCTGCCCGTTCTTCCAGCCGTCGAAGTCTGCGACGGTGGAAGGCGGGAGGGTCTGCTGGATCGCAGATGCGGTTGTCGGTTCTGCACGCCCGTTGGCCGATGCTGTCGAGACGACGCGACGCTGATCCGGCCGCAACGCGCTCTGCACCCTTGCCGCCAGCCACTTCTCAGGGTCCTCCGTTGTGTACGATCCGCCTGACCAGTACCGCATTTCGACGTGATCGCACTTCCCGGTCGCGTTGCCGGTCGCGCCCATCACCCCGATCTGCGCACCCTCGGAAACCGTCTGCCCCTTCTTCACCGACCACGACGCGACGTGGAACCGGCAGATCGTGACAGTCCGCCCTGTCAGGGGGTCGCGAGAGTCGATGACGATTGCGTTGCCAGCGGCATCGTTCATCCACCCGGCGTGGGTGACCGTGCCGCCGAGGATCGCCTTGAGGTTCGAGTAACCAACGAAGTCGGTGCCGTAGTGGAACCCGAACGCGCCCCCCTGGCGGGGACCGTACGGGGACGAGACAGTCGGCTTCGCCGAGGTCGAGCCGTTCGGATAAACCGTCATGGTTGTTCCTCCTTTCTGTGTGCAGACTACCCTTCGGCCTGGGATTCGTCCGGCTCCGCCGCGATCGCCGCGACGGTTTTGTAGGTCATGGTCCTATCCGATCCGGTCGATACTCAACAGGTTGGGACTGTTCGATGTAGGTCCAATGGTCACGTTGCCGGAGCCGACAACACGAGCAACATCCAACGTGTAGGTGTGTGCTCCCGTCGCCACGTCCGCCTCCGCTATCAGCGTGTGCGCGTGCCCAGTGCTCGCGGTCGCGATGCCCGAGTTCGCACGCACGGACCAAGACCAGACCTCGCTCCCGCCGTCGAGAAGACGGATCGAGACCACATCATTGACGCTGGACGAGTAGGTGACAACCTGCCCCTGGAACCGGAGGCGACCATTGTCGGGCATCGTGATCGGGAGGCTGATGCCCGGTACAGCGACAGGCGTGGTGGTGATGCTCCCCTGGGCCGTCGTGGACTGTACCGCGCCATAGTTCCGCACAGCGAAACCGGAACTGCCGATCGCGATACGCCGCTCGACTATCTTCAAGCGAAGAAGCGCATCCGTCAGCAGGGCGTCCAGGGAGTTCTTGGTGTTCGGCCCGCTTGCCACGGTGCTCCTATCCAGCGTTCAGCGCGAGCGCCGATCCAATCCAGTCCGACCCCACGTTCCGGAGCGTGAACCAGTCATACCGGCCAGCCGTCGTCGTCTGCGTCGGCGGGGTCGCGTTGTCCCACAACACGTTACTCGGCCACGTGATCGCCGCCGCACCGACCGTGTGGAGCGCCACAATGTCGATGCGGGCACCACCCGTCGACGGCAAGGTCAGGGCAGTCACGTTGCCGCTCATGTCGAGCACAGCAACCGACCCGGACTGCAACGTCGACAGGTCAATGGGGCCGGGTGCGGCCACGGCGATGTTCACCAACTGGCTCGCCAGCGACACCACGAACGGGGCGGTCGCGTTACCCGTGCCGGTGACGGTGATACCGTCGCCAGCCTGGATGTTGCAGTTGCAGGCGTTCCCTGCACACTGGCACTTGGGCATCAGTCCTCTCCTTCGTCATCGTCACGGGTGGACGGAACGAGCGTTACCTGCACATTCTCCCCCGTCTCGTCCTCCGTCACCGTCAGGAGGTCGAGTTTCTGCAACTGGCTCATCTGGCGTGCGTTCAGCGTCGCGAGCACAGGAATCTGCACACCGGGAACCAGGTCGTTGATCGTCAGGGTTTCGTTCAGGCGGATAGACGAGTTGTCGGGGACACGAACCTCGACAGGGACAGGGGACCGGGCGGCCAGGCCACGCTGTGCCTGGCTATCGAGTTCCGCCTGGGTCGGTTCCTCCGTGTCACCCTCTTCGCTGTACGCCGTGTTGATGATCGTCCACGGACCGTAGTAGTCCAGGTTGTTCGGGTTCACCGCGGACCCGAAGAGGCCACTGTTCCCGATGACGTACGAGTACTGGGTGTGCTCGGACCCGTACGCGGTGAGGATCACTTCCGACCCGAGGAAGTCGGCTTCGGTGATCATGCGGGTGCGGCCCAGATGCCGGTTCACGTCCCACACGTGGATCGACCGGCCGACAGCGGCGTAGTCGATACCCCCGTAGTGGGCCAGGTTCGCCATGTGCTCACCCACGGTCATTTCGTACGGGATCGTGTACGCGGTCGTCTTCGCCTCGTTGGGGAAGTGGTGTATCTCCAGGTACGGGAGGATGTTCGCGGGCGGGTCAAGAATCTCCCACCGCTGGAGTTCGTACTCCAGAATCTCTTCGATGCGGGTGGTGACCTCAGTCGGTTCGCTGAGGACCTCGACCACTTCACCTTCCTCGTTGTACACAGCCCGGTACCTGTTGTCGTACGTCTTGCTCAGCGGGGTCCCGAACACGTACTGCAACACGTCATGCGCGTTGATTTCCACCGAGTCCGCATGCCAGGCGACACGCCACACCGGCCCTTCCCACACCCGGTCAGCGCCACGGTAGATCACCATTTCGTGCCGCTTCGGTTCGATCGCCGCGAGAGTTTCTGCCTGCGCCGAACACGCGGACCCCCGGACGATGACAGTTGCTTCACTGACCGCATCCCGGTCACGACCCCACCGCACCGACGACACATCCACGATCTGCGCGAGACGAGTCATGCCGCCCCGATCGAAGATGTAGACCGTGTGCTTCTCCACACACGGGCCACCGAAGATGCCTGTTGCCACGAAAAGTACTACTTTCTCTCAGGTCCGCTGGGTGAGGTACGCACGAATGGTCAAGTTCCCGGCCGGTGCCTCGTTGGGCACGTCGAACGATGCCCAGTAGGAGATACCGCACGACAGGTGCGGCCACGTCGCGGGGGTACCATTCGACCCGTACAGCAGGTGGTCGCCGCTGATCGGCGCACCACCCTGTACTTCCGCCCACACCCGCTCCGTCACCCCGTCGAGGGTGAGGACGGTGTTCGGGGGGATGTACGAAATGATCTGCTCCGAGCAGAAGTCGGTCGTGTCGATTTCTGTGTTGTCCCGGTCGAACGGGTTCGCGTACATGCGGATGCGGACCTGACGTTCCGCGGACACGCCCGTCTGGATTTCCAGAGTCGGGATGACCGTGAGCCAGTCGGGGACTTCGGACGCGGGGATGTACACCCAGTACCGACGCCACACACCCACGTCCGCGATGCAGTCCGAGGGGACGAACGGAGGCCGGGGTGCGGCCGGAATCGGCGGGCAGTCCGGGTCCGCGAGCGGATCGGTCTGCACGTCCAGCGCTGTGCGAGTCGACGTGGATGCGTTCGCCGTCCCAGTCCACTCGTACGTGAACTCCAGCGTGTCGGGGGTTGCCCCGTCGAAGTAGGAAAACAGTTCACCCAGGCTGATCATCGCCCCATCGACGAGGATCACGTCACCGCTGATGATCTGCGCCCAGCCGGTACCGTTCTGGTCGCACACACCAACGGTCGCGTGCACTGCCCCGGCCGGGGCCACACCACCGACGATCAGACGCGTCCAGATGCCCTGACCGGCGACGGCACCCTGCCCCTCAGTGCGGTCGATGATGGAGTCGTCCTCGTCGAACCAGATGATTTCCGCGGCGAAGCGGCTCTGGCGGGACGGGTTGACGTAGATGCTCCCGTAGTAGGTGGTGTTCGGCTCGACCTCGGTGAAGTACGGGGCCTCCGGGGTCCCGCGGACACGGAACGCGGGCGTGGTCGTGTCGAGGTCCTGCGTGATCGTCGCCTGCGCAGAGTACAGGCCGAACAGCCCACCCGTGACACGCGTGAGCACGCCACCACCGGTCGCCCCGGCTACCTCGAACTCCCACCCCTCGACAGCCAGACCGCTCATGGTCGAAGTCGAGTTGTTCGTGGTGCCCGTCCACGCGTAGGTCACATCAGTCTTCGCCGGGGTAGACCCGTCAAAGTAGTCACCCGCACCAGTGGACGGCTGGGGCTGGGGAACGTCCTGCGCCCCGGACGCGGGCGTCGTGTACCCACCGATCGTCGCGGTTGCGGTCCACCGGTACGTGGCACCGGGGATCAGGCCGTTGATGAGCACGGACGTTCCGGTCGTGTCCTGCGACCACGATCCCGGCGACGGGACGGGGGGCGGGGTCAGGTACTCCCAGTGGACCGTGTACTTGTCGACACCAGTGATCCCACCAGGAGGGGACAGAGCGATCAGCGCCGACGACCCAGCGGGCGACGGGCTGATGACCATGGACGGCCCGTCAGACGACAGGGTGGTGAACGAGCGGACACCGCTGTACCCGCCTGTGCCGTCACCGTTCCGCGCGCGCACCCGAACGTAGTAGGTGGTGCCAGGGTTCAGGGTGCTCGTGGGGATCGTGTAGTTCAGGCCGGTGCCGATCCACTGTGCGAACACGTGCGAACCGAACGACGGGTCCGTCGAGACGTAGACGCCATAGTCTGTGATGTTCGAGTTGCCGCGTGCCGCCGCCGACCACGTGAACTTCGCGCTCGTCGGCGTCAGGTTGGAGACGGTCGGGGTGCCCGGTGCTCCCGGTGCCCGAGCGATTCGCGGAAGCGGCATTGAGCCCGCGACCACCGTCTCGATCGAGCCGTAATCCAGGCCCATCTGCAAGGGCAGGGACGTCGACGAGCCCGACCAGTAACCATTCGAGTTCGCGTTGACCCACCAGTCCACGGGGCCGTCGCGCCACCGCGTCGCGCCATTCGCATACCCGCTGGGCAGGAACGGGGCAACGGGTCCGTGCGTGATGACGATGCCGCCGTTGATGCGGCCGTCCTGGTATCCAGACCCGCCATAGAACGAGCCGGTGGAACCACCGGGGCCGTTCATCGCGCGAAGGTACAGCCGCACACGCCACCGGCCGTGGTCACCGTAGGACGCCTGCGTCTCTACAACGTCCCCTTCGAGGTAGAACGTCGTCGCCGGGGAGGACTGGAAAGACGAAATCCGGTCGGTCATGTCTACCCTCCTACGGCGTCGTCAGAGCAACAGTATCGGCGAACATCCGAATGTCGGAGTTGTTCTCCGCGACGGCCGACGAAGACCAGGTGACCCGCCCGATCAGGCGGACGATCGCGTTGTCCGTCGTGGCGGGCGGAGTGATCGACCGCAACGCGAACACGCGCCCACCGAACTCGCTGACGGTCGAAGCGATCGTATCGGTGCGGAGCGTGGAACCACCGTTGAGCCACTCGATTTCCGCGGTGAGCGACTGGAGTTCGCTTCCGTCGTCGCCGCTGATCACGAACATGGCACCCCAAATCGTCACCGAGTAACGCTGACCTGTCGCGGGGGAAAGCGTAACCTCATGCTCGATGATCATGTCCGCTTCCGCATCGGTGACCACGGTGCTTCCGTTGTTCCCGAGGATGCGGGCACGGTACGAAGCGGTCCCCTCTCCGGCGTGGATTTCGGTGGAACGCTCGCTGGTGAAGAACGCGGCAGGGCTGGTACCCGAAACCGCCACCGCGCTCGCGGACCAGTCGGTCGCGTCGGTCTCGACGCTGGGGTTCTGCGAGTAGTTCGTCGCGACGAGAACCGGGTCCCCGGCGAGTTCCATGCTCGGGTACGGGACGAGGTTGTACGGCACGTCCTGGACCACGACCGGGGTGGACGGTTCGAGCGCGATTTCCTGGGTGTCCCCGAACACCCACGGGGTACCGGCGACCATCGTCCACTCGACGATGTACGCGAAGTGCTTGTCGTCGCTGGAGTGCAGGTGGTCGGTGATGAGAGGTCCGCTGATCACGGTCACGTTGTGCAGGTGACGGCGAAGCCGGAACGATTCCTCGACGATGGTGTCGGTGTTGTCCTCGTCAGGCTCCGGACATGCGGCGAAGAACGTCAGGTCCACGGCACCACATGCGTTCCCATGCGATCCACAGGTGGTGGTGGCGAGCGCGGCATCCAGCCACGTCAGGCCGTACTCCAGCGCGTCCTCTCCCTGCGCGGCCAGCAGAGCACGCACCCGGATTTCGCGGGACGCGTGACGCACCAGCCCCGCGACGCCACCGTCCAGGAGGGACTGGGACACGGTGGCTTCGCGGGTGGAGGACTCGACGCCGGTGACCTCGACCGCCCACACACCGTAGAAACGGCCGGTCATGTCCGGGTCCTCCGCGTCGTACCAGGGGGCGAGGTTGATGTTGCCGTACGTGTACGGCGGCTCTTCCGACCGGCCAGGGGTGATGAGCGTTTCCCGCTCCCACACGGACACGGACTGGTACTGGAAGCCGAGCCAGAAAATCTGGTCGCCAGGTTCGAGAACATCCACCGAGTCACCATCGAACCATGCGTCCGAATAGGCACCAGGTGCGATGAGGACATGGGTAACGTCGATCAGGTCACCGTCCTCAGGGGCATCGAACACGAAACCCACGTCCCGCCCGTCGCTGATGGTCCCGACCGGGACAATGACCCGGAACCACTCGTAGTCGGTGGTGAGGTCCACGTCCTCACGGGAATCCACCCCGGTGCCGATGCGGAGACCAACGGTCATGTCGCGGCTCGCGCGTGCACGAACGAGGATGGTGGCGGTCTCACCAGGAATGGGCATCTGGCCGGTGATCGGCTCGAACCCGAGCACAGTCGGGATGCCGAAGTACAGCATCGTGCGGGACCCATCCGGGGTCACGTAGGTGACGGCTTCCCCGATGTTCGCCCACGTCTGCTCGGGGTGCGACCCGCGGAGGATGCTCTCGGAGTTGTCGGCAGTCCCGGTCCAGACGGCGGTGAGGCCCTCTTCGTTGGTGGGCGGGAGGTTGTCGCCGTCGAAGTAGCCGAGGAAGTTCTGCGCCTGCTCGGTGATCGCGTCACGCACGATCACCCTGTCGCCCGTGTTCTGGTTCTGGCGGAGGTACAAGATCGACCGGACACCGGTAGTGGACGCACCGGTCTGCGTGATCGGGGTAGCCGTCAGCCGGACGGTTTCGCCGGGGTTGATGACAACGTTCGGGGTCGTTGCGACAGGGAAGTCGTCGCCGTACGAGTGGACCGCGACCGCGACAGTCACCGGTGCCGCATCGGCAGGTACCTCAACCTCCATCGACGCGATCCACCACTGCCCAGGGGCCGACGTAATCGCGGCGTCGTTGTTGATCCACGACTGCCCAGACACCAGCGGTGCCGTCAACTCGCACTCGATCCCGTCCGGGGTGGCCGTGAGGGTCACAGCGGCGGGTTTCGTCCACCCGGTCGTGGAGGTACGCATCCGCGGGTTCGGGTTGTAGTTGCGGCGCGCCACGGTGGTCGAGTCGGTGAGGACGAAGCGGGTGTTCGCGAAGATGTTCCGGCCATGCTCGACGGGACGCCACTCGCCAGGAACCCAGTCGTTCACCGCATCGTGCAGAGACTCGCACGGTTCGCACCGGTACCAGTTCAGCGGACAGCCCGCCGTGGTCGCGTACCCGTAGGCGCGGGCGTTGTTCACGACCTCGTTCCCGCCCAAGCAGAGGTACTCTTCGAGCACGTTCTACCCCGCAATCCGTTCTGCCAGCCTGTTCACCACTTCAAGGGCCGTGCGACGCGGGTCAACCGCCCCGATCACCTGCACAGCACCAGGTTCGATGGTGACACTTCTTCCACCGCCGACAACACCTCCATTCGCCATGGCCGGGGCCTTCCCCTGCGCGATCGCGGACAACCACCGGACGGCCGGGTCGACCTGGTTCAGCGGGCGACGCAGAGGCACAATCGCTTCCGGGCCAGCCTCACCGGCGAGCACACGGGTGGGGCCGGTCAGGAGCATACCGCTCGCGGCCGTCAGGTTGCCGCGACCCCCGCCGCCTCCGGCCCGGTTCACCGCACCACTCGCACGATCGGCGGCACCGAACAGGTTCTTGAACCAGTTCACGGCGTCCTTGATCCACCCGATCACGTCACGGAAGAAACCGATCACGTCGCGTGCCCAGTTCCGGATGGGCGTGGTCATTTCGGTGAACCAGTTATGCACGGACACGGCGAGGTTCTCGATGTTGTTGTAGAACCCGTCCACCGTGATGCCCAGGTTCGAGAACGTCTTCGACGCAGCGATTTCGAGTTCGTGGAATGCTCCAGGAATGTCGCCGCGGAGCAGAGCCGCGATCGACTTGAGCAGACCAGTGATGATCGGGGTCGTGAAGGTGAAGATGCCGAGCACGACAGTCATCACGTCCTCCACCGTGTTCCCGAAGGTCTCCATCGCGTCCTTGTCTTCGGTGAGCGGCTCGACCAGCGCGGCCACCACGTCGATCCAGGCGGCGAAGTTCTCGATCGCGAGGATGATCACGTCGATCAGCGGCGGGAGGATCGCGATGAGCAGTTCGCCGAGCAGTTCGAGGATGGGGCCGAGTGCCTCGCCGAGTTCCTCGAACTTGGGTGCCAACTTCTCCATACCCTCGATGAGTTTCTCGGACAGGAGAGCCGTGAACTCGCCGAGGATCGGGAGGATGGGTTCGAGGATCGCGCCGATTGTCTCCAGCGCAACTGCGAGCAGACCAAAGACGTTGAGGTTCGCGACAATCTCGACAATCTCACCAAGGATCGGCATGAAGTCGGTGAGGGCCTGGAGAAACGTCTCGGTCCCCGAAATGGTCTCCGGGGTGACAAGGTTCGCGAGCGCGTTAGAGAGCGCGACGAACAGGTCGACGACGAGCGGCATGATGCGCTCCGCCGTCTCCAGGAACTTCTGGATGCGGCGGCGACCTTCTTCGCTGGAGGTCCACTCGGAGAACCGCTCGGCAATGTCCCGGATCGCTTCCGCGAACCTCTGCGCGAACGGCAGAGACACGATCAGAATGTCTGCGAAGGCGTCACCGAACGCGATCGCCGCGTCTGTCATGGCGTCGAGGATGGGTCCGAACCCGTCCAGCAGGGCCTCGAAGTTCTTGATGCCTTCGTCGCTCGACAGCGCGTCGAAAATCTTCCCCAGGTTATCGCCGACACGTTCGGCGAATGCGGCGATGTTGTCTTCCAGAGCGGGGAGCAGGTTGTTCGTGATGCGGTCGATCGAGTCCGCCATGTTGCCGAACATGCTGTTCGCGATCACGTCACGGATGCGCGCGAACGCGTCGCCGAGGTCGGAGAAAGCCCGCTTCGATTCCTTCGCCCCGTCCGTAAGTTTCGCGGTCTCCGCGTACAGGCCAGCGAACCCGGCGACCGCGATACCGGCACCCGCACCGAGCGCACCGAGGATGGTGACGAGGCCGAGCAGGGTACCGGAGAGAGCGGAGGACAGGACGGACAGGTTGCCGAGCGCGGCGATCACGAATGTCGTCCAGAAGAGGAACTGGCGGAACCCGTGCGGGAACCGCTTCCACACCGAAAGCAAGCGACGCAGGGGGCCTACCGACCGTTCCACGGCGTTGTTCTTGCGGCGGAACATGCGGGTAATCGCGTTACCGCTACGCTCCACTTCAACGTCTGTGTCGGCGACTTCCTTGAGGTTGTCCTTGTAGGCGCGCAGACCAGCACGTCCGTCGCGGAACAGGATGGTGAGGTTCCGGAACCGGTTCGTGAGGCGTCCCCACTGTTCCGACACACGTGCCGCGGACTCGCGGAGTTCGGTGAAGTCGGGGAGCATCTGGCGGATACGGTTCCCGAACCGGACGACAGCGGCGCGACCGCGGACGAAACCATCGCGCACGTTGTCGATCGCGCGGAACACGGGCGGGAACGTGCGCCGCAGATCATCCATGCTGATGCGGAGGATGCTGATGTTGTTCCGGAATGCACGGAACGCCTGGGTCATCCGTGCCCCGACCGCGAACCGGAAGTCGCGGAGCGGCTGGAGGGTGTCGTTGACCCTCCGCCGCACCGTGTCCATCGCGAGCGAGAACGTGTTCCGCACCGCGTAAGACACGTCGTTGAAAGCGCGCCGTGTCGTGACGAGGGAACGCTGGAGGAACCGGAACGTCCGGGTTGTGCGGAACAGGCGGACGATTTCCCGGTTGAAGACCCGGGCGAAGTCCCGAACGCCCTCAGCCGCCGACCGGATCATGAAGGCGCGGAAACGCTTCCGGAACTCCTTGCCACCCTCGGTTGCGGCGACCTCCGTAGCACGGCGGACCTCGCCAGGGAGCGCGCGACCGTCGATATGCAGTTCGACTTCGGCTTCGCCCCATACCGCGGCCACTTACGACACCCCTCGACTCAACTGGGCATGCTGTGAAGCGAACGCGTTGAAGAGTTCCATCTCTTCCGCGACCGTCTCGGGAGATACGTTATCGCCTCTGGCGGCATTTCGCCGCTCTGCCGCCCCGAACAGGGCGTCGTCCAGTTTCTCGCGGCCGTCCTCGCTGTACTGGACGCGCTCGCACGCCCAGGCGTAGACGAGGTTCAGGAAGCGGTGGAAGGGGAGTTCGAGCGGATCGACCCCTGCCCGCGCACACGCCCCGTCGATTTCGTGCCAGAACTCGTCGGCGATGTGGACGAGTCCCGCGACGGCTGTGTAGGGAAATCCGACCACTTCTCCATCAGCCACTCAAGAACGTCCTGGAGAACCTCCATGTCTACCGAGTCCTCCGGGTCTGCGAGACGATCTTTGAGGATGCGGTACTCCCGAGGCGAGAGAATGTCGCGGAACAGTTCCATGACGCCCGCGGCGGCGGCCATTTCGTTGTCCTCGTCACCGACCATCGCGGCAACCAGGAAGAGGCGCTCGTCGGTCGGCATCTTCGCGGAGAAAGTGTCCGACCGGTAGACCTTCTCTTCGTCTTCGTCGTCCACCCAGTCGAGAGTGAAGGTGACGACGGGACGATCAGCCTGCTTCTTCGCCGCGCGGCGGAAAGAGCGGGGGGCGGCAGTTGCCATGAAGCCTCCAAAGGTTTTGTTCCTACGGAACAGGATAGCGCGGAAAGTACTACTTTCCGTGGGACCTAATCGGTGCTACGGATACCGTACATCCGAAGGTTTCTGAGGCCGCGAAGCAGACGCTTCTCGACAGCGGTGTTCAGGGCTATGCGGAGCCAGTTCTCCTTCTGCCGCTGTCCGCGCACGAACGGCTGGAAGCGACGGCTGTCCCCGGCAGGGAACCTCGAATACGGGATCGGCCGCAGTTCGAGTTCCTCACCACGCTTCGGGTAGATGTACCCCGACCCATTCCCGGCCGTACCGCCGAGAAGGAACCCGGCATAGCCCGCCTTGTTCCCCAGGTACAGCCACCGCTGGGGACCAACGTTCGGGGGCAACGCGTAGTAGTGCAGGTTCGCGAGACGGTAGGTGCGCTTCGGGGCAATCTTCCGCGCCTCCTGCACCGCCTCACGGCCGATCGAGTACATGTCGGGCGCGAACATTCCCTTGTTGGTGAACGCGTCCACGATCCGGTCGTAGTGGACCTTCGTGCGCCCGAGCGGGACCTTGTTGCTACAGAGGGGGCACCCCCGCAACTGCACCATCAGAAGTCCTCACGCACGAAGACGGTGATCACCCCACCGAGGCAACCGCCACTGCTAATCTCGTCGACCTGAGCATACGTGCCGATGATGTAGTCACGGTCCCCCGCGCCGAAGCAACACTGGATCGCGCGGCGCATCGCGGCGAGGTCCGCGGTCTGGAGACGGAGGGCTTCCACGTTCTGTTCGAGGGTGGGCGGCGTGTACCCGTTGATACCCGATACTTCACCCTTCGGGGCACACCTGATCACCCCGACCTCCAACTGATAGGCCCACGGGGACTTGCAGTTCGAGAGAGCCTGGTCAGCGCTGGGGAACACCGACGACGGGAACGCGTCCACCAGACGCACCCACGCCTGCCCGCCGCACCCAATCTCCTGACACTCGCCACAGAACGCGGTGGAAGCGGAGCCGAACTTGACGCCACAGGAGCAGAGTTCCGGGCCGCCCTCCTTCTCCATTTCCTGGCACAGGCACGACGCCAGTTCGATCATGACCGGGTAGATGCCGGTGTCTTCACGGAGAGCCACTTACACGACCCTCCACGTCTCCGTGCGGGCACGGCGGGAGTCGGGGCTGAGGACGCGGGGCTGGGACTTGAGGGCGTTCGGGTTGTAGATGCGGATGACGGTATCGACCTCACGGATGCCGGTGCCACCACCGGGGAACAGGCCGGTGGGAATCTCCATCGTCACACCGTTCTGCGTGATGTTGGAGACCCCGTTCGGGAGACGGCAGTTCTTGCCGGTGCACGCCTTGAAGAACTCGGTCGCGAGGACACCGGCCGCGTACTTCACGAGGTCGTTCGGGGCGATGCCCTGGTAGTAGGACACGACGAACGAACCCTCTTCATCGTCGCTGGTCGTCATGTCCTGGCAGGACGGCCAGCAGTCACCGTCGACACGGACGAGCCGGTTCCCGTCGTGGACGACGTACGCGTTCCTCGCGAGTTCCACACCGTCGACCTTCACGGAGTCGATCTTCCCCGCACCGTTCGGGAGGATCACTTCGCACAGGCTCGTGCAGGAACAGGTATCTTTCTGGCACCCGCATGCGTTGTACCACCGTCCCGCGCGGATGAACGGGTGGAACGGGCCGGGGCCACCGACCGGGGCTTCGTCCCAGGTGAGTTCCTGGCATCGTGCGAGGCACGGGCGGATGACGGTAGGGCACAGCGCGAGCCGATACCCGAGAAGCGCCTGGAGGGTGTTCCACGCGAGCGCCTCAGAACGCTCCATCGTCTTCGACGTGTCGGGGTTCGCGCGCATTTCGATGAGTTCTTCCACCGAGTACGCGCACCCCCAGTCGGTGTTGGCGGGGTAGCAAAGGTCAACGGCCATGTGTCACCTACGCGATCTGTGCGACGACACGGAGCAGGGCGTTCTGTGCCGTGGGGGCGGTGCCGATTCCGGGAGGACCGTCGAACTCGGCTTCCAGGAAGTAGATGCCAGGGTCGAGGGTGTCGTACTTGTGGCGGAAGCGGCCCCCGGTGGCGTCCACAACCTCGGCGGGGAGAACGATCGGCGTCTGCCCGGACACATCCTGGCGGACAACGTGCACGGTGACCGTTGTCGCGGACAGGTCGATGGGCTGGCCCTTGTCGTCGACGGCGAGCCAGTACGACCAGAGCGTGTCGCCCTCTCTTACGGTCTGCATCCGTCCTCCACCAGGTTCATGACAGGGCCTTCGGGGATGAGTGTAGTGCTCGGGCCGTCCGGAACGAGGAACATCGTCGGCCAGCACGGTTCTGCGGTCGTGGACCCGGCGAAACCGGCAGGGCCGAACAGGTACGTGGTGGTGAATCCTCCCGAGTAGTCGGCTTCGCCACCCGCAGAAGCGACACCCCATCCATACGTGGCGGCGAACCCACCACCCCCAGCGGACTCGCCAGATGCTTCGGCAGGCCCGAACGCGTAGGCGGCCTCGAAGTCGCCCTCAGGTTCAGCCGCGCCACCAGCATCCGCGGGACCCCACGCCCATGTGGTGGTGAACCCGCCGACAGCGGACCCGCCTCCTGTCGCGCTCGCGGGGCCGAACTCGTAAGCCGCGGCAAACTCTCCCGAGTAATCCGCCTCCCCACCCGCGTCAGCAGGACCGAACTCGTACGCGGCAGAGAATCCACCGCCCGTAGGCGAACTGCCACCCGCATCGGCGGGACCCCACACCCATGCCGCCTCGAAGCCGCCTTCAACGTCTACGTGACCCTCAGCCTCGGCGGGACCGAAGGAGTACGCCGCCTCGAACCCGCCCGAGTATGTCGCCTCACCGGACGCGTCCGCTTCACCGAACGCGTAGGTGGTCTCGAACACGCCACCGGCCGGGGCCTCGCCTTCGGCTTCCGCGGGACCGAACAGGTACGTGCCCTCGAAGCCGCCCCGGTGCTCAGTGTCACTGCTGGCGTCGGCGGGACCGAACGCGTACGCCGTCGCGAACCCGCCCGTCGCGTCCTGCACACCGCTCGCGGCGGCAGGGCCGAACAGGTAGGTCGCCTCGAAGCCACCTTCCGGCGTGTCGAGCGGGCCGAACACTTCTGCCGCGTCGATGAACGCGAACACGGACGGGTCCGACCCGTCGTCGTGTACGGCGATGAGGCCGTTGGGGAAGTTGGTGCCGAGGTTGACGTGGAGGGCATCGAGGCCGTCCGTGCCTGTGACCTGGGTGGTGCCGTCCGGGCGGACCACGGTGAACCGCATTTCGTGGACGTACTCTTCGGCGATTTCATCCCAGGAGTAGACGTGGTACGAGTTGTCGCCCTGCGACGAGACAAGAACACGAGGGCCGTCCGGGGTATTGACGATCGCCACATCTTCCACGTCGGCGACCAGATTGCCGGACCCCACCAGGTCGATCGTGAGCCGATCGTCCCAGTCGCCACCGGCAGGGCCCGCGCCGAGCGCGAACAGGCCCACATCCTCCTGCGACATGATGAGCGCGTTGTCGGCATCGGAGACGGCCATACCCTCGACCACGGACGGGATCGTGAACTGTCGCACGATCGACCCGAGGGTCACCGTGTCACCCGAACGGACGAGAGATGCCTGGTAGAACTCGCGCGGCGACACGTCGTCGGGGCCGCGCTCGGTCATGTAGGCGTACAGCACTCCACTGTTGATGCCAAGGCACGTTCCGTACGGCTCGTTCAGCACAGGGATGGTGCCCGCCGACGTGAGGGTACGGGTTGTGCGGTCGAACCAGAAGAATACGAGCGCAAAGTCGCCGCTGGTCCGGTCACAGGTCATCACCAGGATGCGACCGTCCCACCCAGACAGGCCGGTGGTATCACGCCAGTCGACACTGTTCGCGGTGAACCCGGTCTGCGACGAGAGAATCTCGCCGTCCATGTCGAACACGTACAGGCCACCATCGGACCCGGTGCTCTTATTCGTGCCGATCGCGACACTGTTGTTCGGGTTGATCGGGTTCGGGATGATCGTGATGCCGTCCGCCACGTCACCGGACGCGCCGGGGTACGGCTCCGTCATCAGCGTCGCCTCGATGGGCGGGTCGGGCGGCGGGAACTCGTAGGCGATCGCCCACGCACGCGGACGGTACGCACCAGCGGTCGGCCAGGAGAACTGCTTCCCGCTGACCGTACCGGTTGTCACCTGGGAGAAGCGGGCGACGAAGCCCTTGCGCTCCGGCCCCTCGCCGACAACTGTGCCGCCAGCGGTGACGATCGAGACAGGCTCAGAACCGGAGGCGATGTCGACACCGGCGTGCACGATCGCGCCAGCCTCGACGCTCGCGATCGTGGGCGAGGTCGCCGTGGTCGCCGACGCCCCGGCCCAGGCGGGAGGGGACCCCGGAACCTTGATCGCGGTCACGTCCTCGAACGCCGTGACGATCGCGTTGCCGTCGTCGGACGGCGAGAACGTCATCCGGATGTTCGTGATGCCGGGTTCGACAACCCAGGTCCACACGCCGGACGAGATAGACCCCGAGCCGGGTGACGACCACGCCACCCGGTTCGTGGGCGGCGTGGTCGGCGTTCCCCCCGTGTACGAGAAAGACGGCGACGGCGACCCGTTGTTCGCCCACTGCGCCGCAATCTCAAGCGTGTGCCCCGGCTGGATCGCGGCACCCGCGCCCGACCCGATCGGAATGTCGAAGAACGTTCCGCCCGCGACCGAGACGACGAAGGACGTGACCTCAGCCATGAGGGGCTACCTCCCTCAGGGTCAGGACGAAGAGGCGGGAATGTTCAGAGAGTTGATCGTGTACTCGCCCGACGCGTTCACGTTCGCGTCACCGGTCGTACGCGGGACGCTCCCGTAGTACGTGCCACTCGTCGACGCCGACCACAGGCCCAGGTACGCCACAGTCGCGGCAGGCGTGAGTCCCGTCGCGTTGACAGCGGACGCCAGGGACAGGTCGCCGTCCGTCGAGTCGAGGCTGACCGCGAAGCGACCGCCCGCGATCGTGTTGCTGGTGCCCGCCGCACCGGGGTCCCCGGTGTGCAGGCTGACGTGCGTGATCGCCGTCGCGAGCGCCTCGCCCGCAACGTCAAGAGCCGCCGCGTTGAGTGCCATGGCCTACTCTCTCCTGAGTTGGGGAGAGGGCCCTTTCGGGCCCCCTCCAGGGGTTTACGGAACGGTGACGTTGACCGTCGTCTCGACCCACTCACCGTTCGCCGAGGCGCGCACCGTGTAGGTGCCCGACGCGGCGTAGGTGTGGGTGGTGGAACCAGGGGCCGCCACGTAGTCCCACGTGCCGTCACCGAAGTCCCACCAGACCGGGCTGGTTGCGGCGGGGGTGGTCGTGAAGTCCACGTCCGCGCCGTCCGGGGTGCCCGAGATTTCCGTGATCGCGTCAGCGTCAGGGTCGAGCACCGGGCGGGCACCACAGGCGTCCTCAGGCGGGGCCACATCCACGATCATCGTGCGGAGAGCGACCGACGTGCTGACCGGCGAGGTCATCGGACCAGGCACCGGGGTCACGTCGTTGCTGAGCATAATGTCGCGGTACGGGCCGACGCCCCATCCGTTGCCTTCCTTGGTGTTCGCGCCCGTGAGCGTGAACGTGACCGCACCGTTCTCCACGGTGAAGTCGCCGAGGATGCCGCCCGTGAGGAACGGGAGCAGAAGGTACCCGTAGGAACCCTGCGCACCCTCGGTGGAGCAAGCGTCACCGGAGGGGGCACCTGCCCACAGTTCGAGCGAGAAGCGGGAGTTCTCCAGGCCGATCTTCGTGTCCACGTCGAAGCCGATGACGGTGGAGCCGTCAGCGCCCAGGACGACCGGCTGACCGGTCACGAGGGAGAACAGTTCGGGGTCAACCTCACAGAACTGGACCTCGATACCGTACCCGACGAGCGACGTGACCGACGCCTCGTAGACACAGACCTCACCGGCCGCGTTCGTGACGTTGATTTCGTCGGACTCCGTGGTGTTCGCGGTGAACGCCACCTGGATGAACCCCTTCGAGACGACCTGCGAGTCGTCACCGTAGATGGGGCGACCACACGCGTCCAACTTCGTCACCCGGATGCGCCGCCCCTTGACGAGAGACAGGCACTTGGTGGTGTGCGATGCCATTATTCCTCCTTGTCTGTCTCGCGGATAGCGGCGAGCATGTCAGCCTTCTTGGTGGCATCACCCAGGCTGACACCGTGGTCGTTCGCCCACGTCTTGATTTCGGCGACCTTCCAGGAGTCGTCCGGTACCGCGTCGTCAGCCTTGGGGCCTTCAACCACCGGGTCCTCGTCCTTCGCGCCGAGCGCCTTCTCGTATGCCTTCACGACACGGACAGGGGCGTAGTACCCGCCGATGGTGGCGCGGACCACGTGCGATTCCTCGCCCACCGCCTTCGCCGCGTCGAGCAGGGCACGCGCTGTCTGCTGACTGCGCGGTCCTACGAATCCGTAGCCTTCTTCCAGGTTCGGCATCAGACCCCCTCCACTTCGACCGCCGACACGACGCGGAGTTCACAATCCACGATGATCGCGTAGACCGACTCCGCGACCTGCCAGTCACGGTTGGTGCGGAAGTCGACACCAGGGAACGTTTCCACGTTGGTGTGGAGGACGGTGATCGCCCCCACCCCAAGCACCGCTCCCGCGTCCACCCTCGACGACGCGATCACGGGGGTTCCGTTGACCGTCGTCGGGGTCCCATCGAGCGACCAGTCCAGCGACCCCTCCGCCGACGCCCGCACCGCGTCCCCGCGGTTCATCAGGATCACTCCCTGACCGGGGTAGTCGTCGTCCAGCGCGTTGTCGACGATCGCGAGCGCGTCGGTCAGGCTGGAGCCTGCCGTGAGAGCAGTGCCGCCAGCGGCCCACGTGGCGAGTCGCTCTTCGAGCACCCGGTCCACGCCGCCCTCAAGCAGGTTGCGTGCACGCTCCGCGTAGTCGGCCGACGATCCCTCGACGATCCCACACTCGACACCGGCGTACAGCGCGAACGGTTCGCTGATCGCGTCGATCGTGTCGATGCCGGTGCTGGTCTTGTCGTCCTCGACGACCTCGCCGTAGCAGAGGCCGATCGCGGGCTGAGGGAACGTGCACCCGTCCGACAGGAACGAGACTGCTTCGGTCGCGCCGAGCCGGGTGGTGGTGACGAACGTGGCGACGGAGCGGATGCCGCCCTGCCGGGTCTGCCGAGCGGGTGCCGCAACGAGTTCGGTAGTTGCCATAGCGCCCTTCCCCTTTCAGAGAGTGGTTCGGCCGGGGACCTCGGAGCCAAGGCCCCCGGCCGGGTTACTCACGGGGTTTCTTCGACCGGGATGTTGGCCGCGCCGGTGTTGCCGTACACGTTGATGCCGATAGACACCTTCACGCCAGTACCGCAGGTGTTCGCGACCGCGATGCCTTCCTCGAAGAACGCCGCCGTGTAGGTGTTCGTGGTGAGGTTGGCGTGGTCGTACACCGTGTCGAGGTCGATGACCGGGAGGCCGAGGCGAACGAACGCACCAGCCGGGTAGAGCATCGCCTCAAGGGTCGACGGGAACGCCGTCCAGGTGGACGTGTTGCCGGTGGCGAAGTTCTGGTAGTCGTACACCCACTGGACCGACAGGTTACGCACACCGAAGTAGCGCGTAATGTCCGCGTCGGTCACCGCGAGCAGGTCGACACCAGTGCGGCGCGACAGGTCAGCACGGATGATTTCCTTCGCCCACACCGGGAGGATGACCTCGATGGTGGCGTTGGGGGACATGCTGTACTGGTAGCGCAGACGGAGTGCCTGGATCGTGAGCGCGTCGAGCACGTCGGAGGTCGAAGCGCCGACCTCGCCGTAGTCGATCGCCGTGCCGATCAGGGTGCTGATGCGGCTGATCGTGGCGGCGTTGACCTTCCGGGCGTGGCCGACGATCGCGAGTTCGAGAACGCGGCGGATCAGTTCGGGGTACGCGGCGTTGGTCAGGAGACCGGCCGTGATGCAGAAGCCGATCGCGTCGAGACGAACCTCGGTGAACGGGGGGCACTCGATCGCGTAGCACGCCTTCTCGTCGCCAGCCTCAGCCTCAGCCTCGGTCTGGAGGAAACCGAAGTCCTCGTCTGCGAGAAGCGCGGCGAGGTCCGGTCCCTTCGTGAAGTTGATGCCACCGCGACGGGCCGTGACCTCGGGGATCGAGAGCATGCCCTCGCGCGTCTCAAGCGTGCAGAAGTCGTACAGCGTCTCGGAGGGAGCGCACCAGCCACCGGCCGCGACGAGGGAGCCTCCGGGGAGCCGGGACTCCTTCGCGGCGTCCATGATGGTCGCGATCTGCTCTTCGACGGGGCGGTCGGCACCGGTCGTGAACTCGTTCTCCGGCTTGTGGATTTTCGCCACGCCGTAACGCTGGGCGTCCTTCGACAGGTTGTACCGGCCGACCGGGAGGCCCTTGTTGTCCGAGCCGACGCGGCCGTTGAAGGCGCGAGCGCGGGAAATGAACGCATCCACCACGGCGTCGAGGTCTTCGAGTTCCTGGCCGGTGTTGTAGCCAGGGACGTTCGCCGCCGCGACAATCACCGCAGACTGGTGCTTGTTGTCGGGGACCTCGACCTCCGGGGCGCGCTTCTGAGCGATTGCCACCGTGCGGCGAGGCGCGGGCTTGGGTGCCGGAGCCGCGGCCACGACGACCTCCTTCTTCTCGGCCTCTGCGTCCTCAGACTCTTCGGCATCCTCATTGGGTTCCTCGTCACCCTCGTCGTCGCCGCCCTCTTCGGGGCCGTCCTCAACGGGGGTGGAGTCCTTGGTGGCCTCACGGAGGGAGGCGATCTTCTGCGCGCGCTCCTGCTCCGCGGTCTCGCGAGCCTCGACGTGCTCGTCGATTTCGGCGGAAGCGGCCATGAGTTCCTCGACGCGGGCGATCTGCTCGTCGGTCAGTTCGGCGTCTTCGGCGGCCATGATGCCGCGCGCCTCTTCGAGAGCCTCCGCGCTAAGGGCACGGAGCGCGTCAAGGTCCAGAGCCTCGAAGTCCTCGGGCTTCTCGAACATGAGTTGTCACTCCTTGAACGGGTAGATGAACGTGGGAAGCGGCTACGCCTATCACGCCCCCGTCTACGACAGGAGTGAGTCAAGAGATTTCTACCACACGATCACGCGGAAAGTAGTACTTTCTCGCGGCGCACGGTGTGTCGGGCAAAGAAGAACCCCCCCAGGAAGCACCACACCGGGAGGGTTCTTTGTCTTGGTCAGCCTACATCGCCCTGTAGGTACCGCCGAGACGTTTCTGCGCCGCGATCGCCTCAACCTCTGTCTTGTACGACCGCTTCTGACCATTCGGTGCGGTGTGCACGTAGGTCTTGCTCGTCTGCTGTGTCTTCTTGCCGCATGCGCACGCCATGGCTACTCCTTGATCTTCGCGCGGAGGGATTCGATCCGCTTCTGCCGAAGCGTCGCGCGGAGAGGTTCGACCTTCGCGGCCTTCTTCTCCGCGTGCCGGTACTCGGCGACAGCGGTGCGGACGATGCCCGCGATCTGCTCCGCGTCCAGGTTGGGCGACGCGGAAGCGGTGACGGCGGGGTCAGGGGGGATGACGCCCGCCGCCACCAGTGCGGTCTGGACTCCTTCGGCCGATGCCACCATAGGTGCCGGGATGGGGAATCCGGGCACGTTGACGACAAGTCCAGCCACGAGTTCCAGGTTGCCGCCGATAGCACGCCAGTCGCCGGAAACGCGGCCCGACGCGCGGAGAGCGTGCCGCTGTTCGTCGGTCACGCCGGGGCGGAGGACACCGGAGAACCAGATACCGAAGTCGTCTTCCCCGACGTGCACGTCAGCGACGGCCGCGCCCGTGTTGTCGTAGTGGGCGGCGGCGATCTTCGCGGACGCGTTGAGGGGAGCGTGTCCGGTGTCCATGGTGATCTGTCCCACGGACACGGGGCCTTCGGTGGTGTCGACGACACCGGTCTGGTAGTACCAGTAGTCGGTCATGGACGGCGGCGCTTCGGTGCACACGCCGTCGATGCCGATGTGGCAGACACCCCACTGGGCGATGTACCCGTACACCTGGTCACCGTCGACGACGACCCCGACCCGCGGGTTGTCGAGTTCCTTCCGCTTGAACAGGTCAGCGTCGAAGACGCGGGTGCTGGCGGCGGTGATGGTGAAGATCGGGGCGGGGGTGAGGGCGCTCGCGGTGAGGGCGATCGCGTGCTTCCCGCGTCCGTGGGTGGCGGGCCAGATGCCGATTGCCTCCTTATGCATGTTGGCGCATGCACCGGCGAGCCAGGCGGGGTTTTTGATGTACTTGACCAACTGGCGGCGGCACCGGTTGAAGTCTCCGGGCTGGCCCCACCTGATCTTGAGGGCACCCTTTCCGCGCACCCAGTAGCGGCGGATGCGTGCGGTGGGGATGGGGTGGGTGATCCAGCCGGGGCCGTCCTTCGTGCCAGGCGCGAACGCGGCGGCGACGATAGCCTCCGGGTGGCTTTCCTCCAGCCACTCGTCCTGCTCTTCCGGCGACATGGCGTTGTACTCTTCGAGTTCCGCCTCGGTCAGACCGGTCAGGTCGACGACCTGCGCCGCCCAACCCTCGGGGATCAGGTCGGCGTGACCGAGAGCACGAGCGCGCTTCTTGATGTGTGCCCGTGCGGCGGCCGGGTCCTTCGCGCGGCCGATCGCCTGGATCGCGTTGCGGAGGTCTTCCTCATCCACGATCGGGAACGACCCGTCCGGGAGCGCCTTGCCCTCCTTCGCGAGACGGCGACGCTCTTCCGCGGAGTAGTCGCGGAACTCTTCGACCTCAGCGTCGGCCTCTTCCGCGCAGGACGCGCACGCGGCAAGCGACTCGGTGTCGAGTTCCTCCGGGAACTCCCACCCGAGCGCAAGGAACGCCTCCTGGAACGCGGGGATCGCGACGATCGTCGCACCGGACACGCGGGCCTCGGCGAACTCGACGAACTGGCGGGTCTCGTCCTCGACCATTTCGCCGATCACGAAGTTGTCCACGTCCACGGACACACCACGGACGGTGCCGTCGATGATGCCCTCGATGACCTCGGAGGTCTTCTCCCGCGTGACGATCAGCGCGCCCCGGAACTTGTACAGGTTCCCGTCGCGGAAGATTTCGTCGATCCGCCCCACGGTCACGGCCGACTTGTGACCCTCGTCGGACATGATCTGGTACTGGAGCGGGAGCGGCAGGTCACGGTGGCTGAGCGAGTTGATCGCGAACTGCCGCCCGTCTCCCGTGGGCACCCCCTCGGGGGCGAGGACACCATGCACGGGAATCTCGGTGACCTCTTCCTCGTCGTCGTCGAGTTCGTCGGCCGGGAAATCGTCGTCCTCTTCGACAGCCTCGACCTCAAGGTCTGCGTCGTCTTCGAGCGCGAAGGTTGTGGGACTCACGTTCGCTGTTCCTCTCCGCTCTGCGGGCTGGATGATGCACCGGCAGTTGATCCATACTTCGGGCGGACCCACCGGGTCACCGGGGAACCGGAGTTCAAACCCGCCTACATTGAAGGGTGCCGCAACAGGACGCACCTGTCCATCAGCGACGACGTGCGTCTCCCGAACCGACCGGTCGTGCATGGTCACCCACCGCTTCCCGCGGGTGCCGCGTGCACCGGACCCAGCCCAGGTGGCGTGGTTGACGGTGAACGTGCCCAACCAGCGGGTGACCCGTTCAACCTGAGCCTCGGTCACTTCCCCTTCGGGGCGTTCGGTCTGCGCAAGGGACTCACCGATCGACTCCTGGAAGCGGGGCATGTACCGTTCGCTGTCCGCGTTCGGCGCTTCGGACGAGAACACTTCCAGCCAGATCACGGACGCGTCGGCGATGAGTTCCTTCCGCCAGTCCGGGTCCCCAGCCATGTACAGGCCGAGCGCTTCCCTGACCGACCGGATCAGTTCGTCGTCCGCGCGACGGAAGATCGCGCGACGGTTGGCAGCGAACTCTTCACTCAGCATCGTCGACCCCGATGAACGCGCGGAACGTGTTCGTGTCGTGCGGGAGGTTATTCGCGAACAGGTACCGCACGTAGTCGTCCATCTGCTTCGCGGTGATCGAGATAGGCGGCAGGGAACCCAGGATCGTCCACGCGTCCATGAGCACGTCGTCTACCTGCTCCGGGGTCATCTTCTGCGTGAACCTGTGCAGGGTGTGGGGGGCGACGTTCTCCGCGCCCATACTGATCCGGTCACGGTACTTCGACTTGATCCGGTTCCCGGCGCGCTCCAGCGCACGGAACACGACAACCTCAGCGACGGCCGCTTCCTCACTGCGGCGGTGGCGGCGTGCGTTCGGGTCGGGCGGGTTCCGGTCAGGGTGCTCCATGAGCGACGGGGTTTCCGTGGCGGGGTGCTCGCGGACGGTGATCGTTTCCGGGTCGATCGGCAGTTTCACGCCGAGCATTTCGAGCGCGGCGGCGACAACCTCGGGGGTGGTCATGCCGGATGCGGCCTTGCGGATGAAGAACTCGCGACGCTCTTCGTCGCCCATCGCGTCGTCCGTCTCGAACCCGTTCTCCCGGATCGCGGCTTCCGCGGCCAGCACACCCCGGTCGTACAGTTCGATCGCTTCCTTCGACCGGTCGGGGCGGAGCCGCATGTGCGCGGTGTCGACGGTGAACGCGAAGTTCCGTGCTTCCTCCGCGGTCATGCCCGTCGCCTCAAGGTAGGGGCGAAGGTACCCCTCGGTGAGGGACGTGACGATGATCTGGAGAAGCGGTTCGGTGTGCGCCTTGATCGACGCGTCCTCGATCTGCCAGGCACCCCAGTGGTTGACTTCCCCGGTCCCGGTGAGGACCTCAGGGGGCATGTCCATGCCGAGCGCGAGGCGGCGGATCGCTTCCTTGCGGAGTTCGATCGCCTGTTCGTCGAGGGGGGTGGAGAACACCAGGTGCCGCACCTTGTCGAGGTACTCACCGTTCGCCTGGAGCAGGATGGGGACCAGCGCGGACGGGTCTTCCCGGTTCGCGATCGCGGTCATCATCGTCTGCATCAGTTCGTCGAGGAACGGGTCCAGGGCCATGTTCGACTGGTGCTCACCGTTCTCGTCTTCGGTGACGTTCGACGTGGTGGCGAAGGTGATGTTGTCGGGCAGGAGCAGGATGCCCGCACCTGCCAGGCGCGAGTCGATCTGCGCGGAGACGTGCTTGGTGAGGCCGTCAATCTCGGCCAGCACGGGGAGCACGGCGCGTGCGGGCGAGTCGGGTGCGTTGTTCGTCTTCGGGTGCGGACGCCACAGCCGGATGATCAGCGGGTCCTTGACTTCCTTCTTCCCGATCCGCCACGCGTCGCCGACTTTGGTGAGTTCGGTGGACGCGACGATCCACCACTTGTCGCCAGGGTCGTCGCCGCCGTCTTCGCCGACGAGGTACGCCTCACCGGCGACGGTGAACTGGATGCCCAACTGGCGGAACATTTCCTTCTGCCCCTCACGTCCCCCGAAGAGGGAGTGGAGGGCGTCGAACGCGGGTCCGTCCTCGACGCGTTCACCGTCTCGTGCGACGTGGAGGACGGCGCGGGACAGGACGTTCCCAACCCAGGCGCACGCGAACCGGAACTCGCCGATGGTGTCGTACCAGAGCCAGGCGCGTTCCTGCCACGCCTTCTCGCTCTTGGGGCGCTTCGTGGTGTCGTCTTTGCGGGGACCGGCGATGCGACGGGCGGCGGCGACAATCGCCTTCCCCTTGGGGGTGGCGATCACTTCCGCCTGGTACTCGTTGCGAGGCATCGTGCGTCCTACTCCTTAGGTTCGTCGCGAACGATCACCATGGCGGCGGCGTACCCGAGGGCGAGCATGCCCCACACGATCCACCATGAGTACAGGAAGATCGGGTGCAGGTCGGTGAGCAGGAACCAGACGATACAGACCAGCCCAACCCACGACGACAGACACCACCAACAGAGGAACAACTTCGACCAGGGGCCGTCGTTTGTGATGCGGGACCAGGTGACCCTCCACCACACGGCAGGCGGGAAGTCGTCGTACACGACAACGCGCGTCAGACGCGCTACGCCGAGGATGCCGACGACGATCGCGAGTATGGCGATGTAGATGTTGTCCAGCGCCGCCGTCACGCGGACCTCCTATCACGCCAACCGCCCCTGCGGCGAATCGTAGCGCCTCTGGCGCTCTTGATGTTGGCGACGCTCGTGGCGTTGATCAGTTCGTCGAGCGCCCACACGAGCGCGTCGACCCGGTTGGGCGACGGTCCTTCACCCGGAACCCATGTCAGCATTTCGGTTTCCAGTTCCGCGAGGTCTCCGCTGTGGTACACGCGGGACTGTTCGTAGAGGCCGACGATCGGTTCCGCGCGGAGCGCCTTCGAGCGCATCGCCTGCTTCACGATGATACGAGGCGTGATGCCCATTGCTTCGGCTTCTGTCTCGATGACCTTCTTCACCATGTCGCCGCCGAAGTTCTTCTCGGCGATGATCGCGTCCGCTTCCAGGTCGCGGTAGATCGACAGGGCCATGCGCGCCCAACCCTGGGGGCTGTACTTCCCGGACGCGTCCTTGAGGACGAAGCCGCGCTTCCCGGAGCGTGCGGCGGCGACGATGCCGGTCTCGTCGGAGCGCTTGTTCTGCGATCCGGCAGGGTCGATCGCGACAACGATACGGTCGAACTCGGGAAGGTCGGTGTCACGCGGCCACCGCTGGAGCCACTCTTCCTGCCACTGTGCACCTTCCACGTCGAGCAGGAGTTCGCCGTACAACTCCTGGCGTCCCTTGCGGGTACCTTCGTACGCGGCGATGACCTCTTCCTTGAAGTTCGGGGCGAGGTTGTCGAGGTTCGCGTAGGTGGATACGCGGACGACGCGGGTGTTCTCCCGCGACTGAATATCTCGCACCCACTTCGTCGGCAGGGGTGTCGAGGTCAGCACGACGTGGGGGCGGTTCCCGAGGCGCAGACCGAACATCAGGTTCGACCAGACTTCCTCGATGAGCGGCATGTGCGCGGGTTCGTCGAGCCACGCGAACCCGTGCTGGGGGCCGCGGAGACGGTCGGGTTCCTCAGCGGAGAACGTGGTGGCGATGCACCCGGACGCGAACGTGAGGCGACGCTTCGACGGTTCCCACTTGACGGGCTGACCGGCGTACGCGCAGACGGCGATGATGCCCGATTCGCCCTCGATCATCGTGTCACGCACGTCAGCGCCGGTCGGGGCGATCAACGCCATGCGGCCGACGCGTTCGCTCATCTTCCGGGTGTACTCGGCACCGGTTCTGGTCTTCCCGGACCCGCGTCCACCGGACAGGAACCAGGTGAACCAGTCCACACCGGGCGGGGGCCACTGGTCGGAGCGTGCATGCGGGTACGGGTACCCCTTGTGCGGCTTCCCGTCGCAGTTGCGGCCCGGTTTCGCGCAGTACCAGGCGCGTCGACGGCCCTCCACAAGGTCTTCGACGGCCGATGCGGCCTGTGCGCGGGCTTCCGGGGACCATCCTTCGGCCATTGCCTTGATTTCGGCGGGCGTGAGCAGGCCGGGGAACTCGTCGTCGGGTTCCTGGTCGTCGGGGAAGGGGGTTCTGGTGGTCATCTGAGCCTCACGATCTTCCAGTCACCGTGCCCGCGCCCCCTGAGGCGTTCTTTCTGGTACCCGCCGAGGACGATGTTGCTCAGCGGGGGTTCTTTCTGCATGATTTCGTCCCACATGACCTCGCCCTGGCTGTCGTACACGGCGAAAGCGAGCGCGGCACGGCCCACGTACTCGGCTGTGATCATGCGGCGGTTGAACGCGGCGTCTTCTATCTCCGCGAGCGCGCTCGGGAACGTGGAGAACCGGGCGGATACCCGCTTTTCGGGCATCTGCGCTTCGATCTGGAGGCGGATTTCCTCGTCAATCATCCGCTTCCCGCCATTCCCCGGTGTCCGGGTCCTGTTCCATGGTGAGTTCCTCGAACGGGTCGCCTTCGATGGGCATGGTGGCACCGTTGAACGCGGCGACTGCGGCGACCCACTGGTCGAGTTCGTCCTTGGAGGGGAGGCCCAACTGGACGTTGATGGGTGCGTCGAGGCCCAGGAGGCGGGCTTTGCGGTCGACGACCTGCATGGCGGCGCGGAGGTACGCCAACTGCTGGTCGTCTTCCTTGTCGAGGGCGCGGTCCACAACCGAGCGGAGGAACGCGTCCAACTGCAACGCGACCCGCTGACGCTGTTTGGTCTTGTCTTCGTTGTCGTCGAGGCTGTCAGCGAGGACGCGTTCGACGGCCATGCGTGCGGTGGCGACACTGATCCCGAACTCGTCGGCGATTTCGGGGTAGTTCGCGCCTCTGGTCCAGAGGGCGACGATCCCGCGGGCCATGACCTCGCTCATCGTCTCCGCGTCACGCACATCCTTGTTGGTGCCGATGCGTTTCTGGATGCGGCGGATGCTGAGGTCTTCGGGAAGACGGTCAAGGTCGTCGCCAGGTGTCTGTTCCGCTTCGGCCACTACCGTCTCCCCTGGAAAGTACTTCTCTGCCAAGCGACATGATAGGCGAGAAAGTACTACTTTTTGGGGGTACGTAACGGTTGTGTGGGACAATATGGGTATGGCTCGTCCCCCGATCGGTTCCCTGCCCATGACGCACACCGTCAAGTTCCGGCTGGATGACGTTGACCTGTCGGACCTGCATGATATTCGGGACGGCCGGTCGGTGTCGGAGACGATCCGTGCGCTGATCAAGGCGGAGAAGAAGCGTCGGTCGCGTCGTGCACGGTGAAGCCCCCCACCCGATTCGGTAGGTGGGGGGCTGTGGGCCGCGTACTGGTCGCGGCTGATCTGGGCTGGATCAGGTCGAGTCTAGGTGATCGTTTCGTCGCGGCGGTTCAACCGGGCCGCACCGCGGACTGCTTCCTCGTACGAGTCGAACCCGATCGGGTGCACGTAGTCGACCTGTCCTGCGCTGTCGGTGCGTGCGACGAACCAGGTGTGCTCCGGGTTGGGCGGGACGGTCTGCGGGTAAGCGACCCACGCGTCGGCGGGGTACGGTGCCGGTGTGATCATATTGTGGGACATTACCAGGAGGGTCTGGTGAAGTCGTCAGGCCGGTTTGATGCCTTGAACACTTCATGCAGGGGCACCCACTGTTCCACGGTCCCGGTCCTCTTCCCGTTCGCTTCACCCTCGAACACCACCCGGTGCATGAGTACCAGGTCTTCGCGGAGTGCCATGTCCTTGTCGGTCGGGTCGTAGATCACGCGTCCTCCCTCGTTCCTGGTGATGTTCACTTGACCTCCCCGGTGTTCACGTCCACCCCACGCACCCACACCGGTTCCGGGTCCTGTTCGGCTTCCGCGTTCCACGAGTCGAAGTCGCCGTTGTACGCGAGCCACGAGTTGATCTGCCAGCGTCCCCTCTGCGGGAGGGGCCACACAATGTTCCGCTCATGGAGCGCCTTCATCGTCCGTGCAACCGAAGGCTGGTGCACCCCCAACCGGTTCGCGATTTCTTGCTGGGTGATGTACGCGGTAGCGCCACCCTTCTCCGGGACGGCCGCGAGCATCGCGAACAGCACACGCGCCTCCAACCCGGACAACTCCAGCCTGGTCATCACACCCATATCGACGAGAGACACCTGATCCCTCCAACCTCTCCGACGCTTCCGCCGCCTCGGCACGTTCACCGCGACAGCCTGACCCGTCTCCAGAACCTCCCCCCGATACCGGGCGAGCGACACAGGGACAGCGTTCTTTTCCATACCCCCCATATTATCGTCCACTAACCCCCAGCACATCGAGCCAATCACCCACACGTTATCAGCCCTTTTTCCGCAAAACCCCTGATCAAACCCCCCAAACACCCCCCAAACACCAAATCTTCCCCTTGTCTGTCATGTCCCCCCAACCACACCTAACCACCCCACCCAAATAATGTGGGACATAACCACCCCACCACGCGAGAGCACAAGACAACGGAGAGCGTATGTGGAGGGTTGCGTAGGGTGGGCTGGGGGCCTAGACTGGTGGTACACCAGATGGAAGGGGTGAGGCAAACAAGGACTCGCGCAGATCGCGGGTTCAAAAAGTAATACTTTCAGCGACAAAAGGGTGTCGCGCGTACCCACCAAACGCGCCCCGAATGCGGATACCGGAGTCATAGCGGTATTCGGAGTACCCCAGGGACAACCCGCCACGCGGCCCCCTGACGGTCGAAAGATTGCACGGTCACACTGTCACCACGCCTAGCGTGGTCAGGGCAGACCTCCGCCACGTCCGACGTGAGCACACCGCGACTTATCCTCTAGGTGCATGTTCCGACGTGTCCGATGACGCCCGTCCCCAGTGTGTCTGTGTGTGGATGTGGGATGACTTGGCAGTCCGGTTGCCCTCCTACGGGAAAGTGTTACTTTCCAGAATAGGAGAGCCATCATGGCTAAGACCGCAGTCAAGCAGTCCATCACCCGTACGCGGAACCTCGACGAGATTGTGGCTGAGTTCGCTCAGATCACGGATTCGGGTTCCCTCCGCTACCACCAGGCGCGACTCGCGTTCGAGTTCGTCGGGAACACGGAGGGCAAGGAGGCCGCCGAACTCAAGGAGAAGTTCGCTCGTGAGGCGAACGAGGCCCTGCGTCGGCGTGCGGAGAAGGAACTCTCCGTTCCGGGTGTCACGAACCTGGTGAACACGTGGCAGTACATGCTGCGAGCGAACCTGGACACGACGCCGGGTGAGGACACGTACCAGATCGCGAAGGCCGCGTTCGGTCTCGCGTCGCAGTCCTTCCGGAAGAAGGAGGACAACTACGTCATCCCGGCGATCCAGGCGATCCAGAACGGGGAGCACCCCGTGAAGGCGTTCCAGGACGCGCAGTCCCGACTCATCGCCGACAAGAAGGCCGCCGCTCAGGCGCGCAAGAAGGAGGAAGAGTCGGACGAGGCGATCACGTACGACGCGATCGTCGCCGTCCTCCAGGTGATCCCCACGAAGTGGGACACCCTGGACGAGTCGGAGAAGGCCGCCGTCCGCGACCTCATCGCCAACCTCGCCCCCGTCGTCGCGTAAGCGACAACCCAACCACCCAACCATCAGCAAAACTGAGGGTGCCCGGGCTGTCAAGCGATCCCACATCCACCCGGTAAGTGTCAGTCGCTTAGCCGTGGCACGCCACCCGACACCCCCGAAAGTACTACTTTCCGGGGGAGACAGGAGGCACACCATGACCAACCCGAACCTGCACCCCGAACTCGCCACCGACAAAACCGTCTCCGACATGACCTCGACCGAGTTCCAGCGCGCATACCCGGACAGTGGAGACCAACCGATCTGGTACTTCAGCGACGACGAACTCGCCTACCGGTACTCCAAGGAATACAGCCGGTGCGTGTACGACACACCCTCCTACGAGTGCGTGTACTGCCACCGCGCCGACCACTAACCAACCACCCTTTGGCGTGCCCCGACTTGGCGACTGACACAACCTACCCTGGCTACCTCGAAGGCGCGGCAAACCACCCCCCACAGGACACCCCCCAACCTGGGTTTGTCGCGCCCTCCAGGTAGCCAGAAAAGTACTACTTTCCGGACAACCTGAAAGGAGTCCCCATCATGGACGTTGAGGACTGCACGGACTGGGTGCTGGACAACCTCCGCAACCTGCCCGACTAACCAGACCCGCCAGAGAACCACCCCCAGTGGTGGTGCTTTGGTGTGCCCGGAAACCGAACCCCCGAAAGTACTACTTTCCGGCCGCGCCACACGCGACACGGAAACCCCGCACCACCACCAGAAAGTACTACTTTCCGGACAGCCGGAGAGACAGTGCGGGAACCCGGCACGCCGGGAACTCCTGACACCCAACCGGGTGCCAGACCAACCGCCCGAAAGTACTACTTTCCGGGCACCACAGAAAGGAAACCGACCATGCACTGGTCAATCCCCACAGCCGTCGCGGACGTGAACTTCGGCGGCACGTTCACCATCAACGCATGCCAACGCACCGGAGCCGGTCGGCTGGCGCTCAAGAAGGTCACCTGCAAGGAATGCAAGTACCTGATCGAGCACCCGCAGACCCCGAACCAAGCGGCGGCGTTGCTGTACGCGCAACTCAAGGACACCCCGGACACGTACATGTACCACATCAAGTGCGAGGACTGCGACGAGAACATCGACACGATCGTGTTCAAGGACGAGGAACCCTACGTGTCCATCGGACGCATCCTCACGTTCCTCGGACACGCCGCGTTCGACCACCAGTTCTCCTGCCAGGTGCAGATCGTCCGCACCGAGGTTGTCCTCACCCGGTACGCGCTCGCCCTCGCGATCGGCAAGGAACCTGCCTCCCAAGCGGAGATGGACTACCGTGCCGCCCACCAACTGGCGGCCCCCGTTTCCGGAGCCTGACACGACTTGCCCAGGACCCCCTAGTATGGTATACTAGTAGTATACAAGTTGAAGTGGGTCCTGGTCATTCGTGTACCCACACGCAAGACTTGGCAGAAAGTACTACTTTCCGCCCGACCAAAGGAACAACTGATGACAACCGACACCACCACCAGCATCGCCGCTGGCTGGTACACCGACCCCGCACAGAACCACCTGGAACGCTGGTGGGACGGCACACAGTGGACGCAGAACGTCCGTGTGCGCCAGACCGCCCCCATCCAGGTGCCGCCCCCCGTCCCCGCACGTCACGCCTCGCACGGGCCGCTCACGCACGGTGAGTTGACAGTGGATCGGCGAGTGGTCTACACACGCCAGCAGAAGGACCACTCCGTGGTTCTCCACATCATGCTGGCGTTCCTCACAGCAGGACTGTCCCTGCCGTGGACGATCTACTACGCCGTCAGCCCGAACCACTTCTTCCACACCTGAGAAGCGCGTGAGCGGTGCGAGCCGCCTCCCCCTACCACCCTGGGGGGAGGCGGTTCGGGCTGTTCAGGCCCAACCAACCGGAAAGTACTACTTTCCACGACAACCAGAGAGAGAGCAGGAACGTGAGAATCAAGCACATTCTCGCCAGTGCCGGTGCGGTCGCACTGGTCCTCGCAGGTGCGTTCGTCGCACCGACCGCCGCGTCAGCCTCCACGGAGCCGCCGCCCACCGAGCCGCCGATCGTCGAGGTCGTCGAGCCGGAAGTCACCGACCCGGTGACCGCCCCTGACCCCGAGCCGGTCGCAGAGCCGCCCGCACCCGAGGTCGTCGAGTCGGAGCCGGTCGTCGAGCCGGAGCCCGCGCCGGACACCGCCGAAAGTACTACTTTCTCGGCGCAGGGGAAGGGCCACGGAAAGCCCGACTTCATCTGCGACGAGACGAGCGACGGCTGGCTTCCGAAGCAGGACGCGGCGGGCAACCCGGCGACGGTCGAGTTCACCGCACCGGAGGACATGCTCGTCGACAAGTACTGCGTCAAGGCAGGCAAGATCAAGCACATCATCGCGGTCGACCCGCCGTCGCGTACGGTGACCATCGACCACCCGGACAAGGACAGCGTGAGCCACTACCAGGTCCACCTGATCCCGGCCCCGAAGGATACGCCTCCGCCCGTTCTGAACGGATGCTCGGCGTACGGTGCTGGTCCGGTCTCGACGAACGTGAACCCGCTGTGGACCGACGTGGACACCCGTGACGCGGGGCACTACGAGTACGTACCCGGCGGTCTGCACATCTGGACCGACGACAACTCCAGCCAGGCGAAGGTCTCGCTGGGCTACCCGGCGGCGTTCCCGCTCCACAACACCGGCGTCCTGGACATCCAGTACGAGGGCACGGGCATCGTCCCCGGCATCAACCTGTTCGTCGACTTCGACAACGACTCCACGTTCGACGGCATCCTCGTCTACGAGGCGGTGTACGGTCAGGACCTCTGGCTCACCGGATCGTCGGCGGACTTCGTGAAGGCGGCCGCCCCGGTGGTCGGCGGCGGCAACGGCTCGCAGTGGCACGGCACGATCGACCAGTGGCTCAGCGCGTTCCCCGACGCTCAGGTCCAGGGCGTCGCGTTCGCCCTCGGCTCGGGTGTGCTCGGTGACGGCGTGATCAAGTCGATCACCGTTGGGTGCCTGACCTACACGTTCGACTACATCCCGCCGCAGACCTATGAGCCGACGTGCACGACGGTCACCGGGTCGCAGACCATCATCGGCGACGGCGTGCTGACGGTCCCCGGCGGCTGGGAGTCGGCGACGATCCCCGTCCCCTTCACCGGCACGCTCGCTGACGTGGGCACCGTGCTGAACATCGAGGCCGACCCGATCCAGTACGTCGGACTGCACATCCACACCGCCCAGGGCACGATCGTCTTCGAGGAAGAGCCGACCTACGGCGGCAACCTCTGGTCGACGGTCGCATGGGACGGCGTGAACCCCGGCATGGGCTACGCCGCGTTCGGGTCGATCACCGAGTTCATCCACCTGAACGGTGCGGTCGAGGTCACCGGCATCGACCTGCTCTACACGCACCCCGACGCGTCGAGCACCACGGTGTCGGAGTTCACGATCGGGTGCGTCACCTACACGTTCGAGCCGGTCGCGACCGACCCCGGCCCGCTCGTGGAGTGGGACGACGTGATCGAGACGGACTGCGAGACGCGCACCGTCACGATGTACACGTACAAGCGCACCGCCGAGTCGATCTACGACCCGCAGACCAACACCTACTCGCACGGCGAGTTCGGTGACTGGGTGCTGGCCGACTTCGTGAGCGACCAGGCGACCGTCGAAGAGTGCCCGGTCCCCGACACCGAGGACCCGGACCCGACCGAGACGCCCACCGTGGTCAAGACGAGCACCAAGACGCTCGCCACCACGGGCGGCGGTGAAGTCGACCCGCTGTGGCCCCTGTACGGTCTGCTGATCGTCGCGGCCGGTGGTCTGCTCGTCGGCTTCGGCAAGTTCATCCCGATCCGCAAGCGCTGACCTGTGCGGCTCACCCCCAGTCACCACGCCTGGGGGTGGGTCGGGCCTGGTCAGGCCCCTCAACAAGAGAGAGAGACACCCATGCAAGACCAACTCAACGTCCTCGCCGGGAAGATCGCTGACCTGTGCGACGAGTCCGGGCTTCCCGTGCTCGGCTTCACGATCCTCGTGCGCGAGTCGGACGAATCGTTCATCAGCGAGTCCCGCACCCGGACGGACAACCGGGCGTACATCAAGTCGCTCGGTCAGTACGTGCTCGACGAAATCGCTGACCCCTCGGGCTGGGAGCCGTCATGAGCACCCTCACCGGCACGCACGTCCTCAACGACTTGCTCCGTGCGCTCCGCACCGTCAGCGAGGACCGCCCCGAGTCCGAGTGGGGCAGGTGGATACACGCCGCCATGACCGTCGAGAAAATGAGCGGTGGCCTGTCCGTATGGGCCAACTTCAACGACTCCCTCGACGTGATGAGCATGTCCGCCGACTTCACCCCCGAGGGGAGGGTCAAGCGTCTCGCGTTCGAGTCGCCCCGGAACATGGTGTGGAACCCGATGGGTGCCCGCCTGTACCGGAGCAACAACGAGTGGGACTCGCACGCCTACCGCGGGTTGAAGACGCTCGCCATGACGCCCGAGACGTACGTCGGGTGGGACGAGGCGAAGAACCAGGTCCACGCGTACCACCGGGTGATTCCCAGCCTCGGAAAGTAGTACTTTCCAGTGCCGACGAAGAGAGAGCGTCGGCCGCAAGCCACCACGTCAACGATGACGTGGCACACACAGCCCCCAGGTCCCTTCTCTCTCTCGGGACCTGGGGGCGCAATCTTCCCTCCCCCACATCACAGAAGAAAGGCGACAGCCATGGCTCGTAAGCAGAAGTTGACCAAGCAGACGAAGATGAAGGACTTGCCCGAGGACCTGACACCATCCGAAGCGGAGGCCCTGTTCGGGAGCGTCGTGGACCCGGCGATCCAGGTTCTCGTCAGCGCACAGAAGAAGCACCTTGGTCTGAGCGATTTGGAGTTCAACGCGATCATCCGGCAGGCGTCCGACCTCATGAGCGCATGCGTTGACACATCGCTGATGGACAACCTGACGGTCGAAGAGGTCAACCAGTCGTTCGGTCTGCTCAGCGACCTGATGATGCTGGGTCTGCTCTCGTACCGCATCCACTCGATGAAGCAGGACGAGGGGGAGAAGTGGAACATGCTTCTCGCGAATATGCTCGCCGGTCAGGTCGAACAAATCATCCAGAAGTCGCAGGAGGACGAGTCATGAGCATGTTCGACCTCGCGATCGGCAACTCGGGGCTTCCGAAGGAGGTTATGTTCCCGTTCCTCGGCGTCCCGATGCCGGAGATTCCCAGGTATCGGGATCACTGGCTGGAACTCGACGGTGACGCGATCGTGCTCGCCGTGTACACCCGCACAGGCGGTGGGAACCGTAAGGAATACGCCGAGCAAATCAAGGAACTCTGCAACTTCCCGACCTTCATGGTCGAGACCGACGACTCGTACGACAACACGTACATGACGTTCCGGTTCCGGCTGGACTACCCGACGTTCGTCGAGCGGTGCCGTGCCGTGGACGAAGCGCTGTGCCAGGGGCGTGATCGGGTAGATGCGTACGACAGGCTGTGGGGTGCGTACCGTCGAGCCGCAGACCAGACGCCGCGCGACATGTCCGTGATCTGGCGGGCGATGATCAACAGCATTGGAGGGGACGCGTGATCAAACTGACGAAACTGCACGACCCGGACCAGTACTGGATCGTGCGCATCTGCGTGACGGTCGCGGAGTGTGCGGAGCCGCTCTCTTCCAGTGTCGTCCGTGAGTGTGACGAGTGCGGTGTCCCGGTCTGGTATGACACGGCACAGGTAGTTCCCCGGCCGCTGTCCGACGAAGGCAAGGAGCCGGATGGGGAGGTTCTGCTGTGCCTGGTCTGCACCATGACCCACATGATGGTGTCGAAGGAGCCGCCTAAGTGGATTGGTGGTTCCTGACACGATTTGCATAACTCCCCCTAGTATGGTATACTAGTAGTAGTGAAGTTGAAGTGGGTCTCCCCCCTTCAACACCAACCGGAAAGTACTACTTTCCAGAGAGAGAGAGACGGCTGTGGTTGACCAACTCGAATACAAGCCGACCGTGGACGCGATGATCGCGACACTTCAATGCATGGGAGTCGACGGCGAAACCCTGCTGGGCGACGCCGACTTCGTGAAGATGCTGTTCGACGACCTGCTCGACCGAGAGCACGGTGACGTGCGACTGCTCCGCCCCATGCTGGACCTCGCCTACCTCGGCATCCTCACCCACCGTCGCATGCAGTTCGAGGGCGACGACGGGAACCTCTTCACCCCCGACTTCGGCGCGACCAACTACTCTGCCACGTTCGCGGCACTCGCCACTTCGTTCGAGCAACAACTCAGCGTCCCGAAAGTACTACTTTTCAAGGCGCTCGCCGAGGCTGGTGCCCGAGCGATCCGCCTCTTCCGCTCCCCCGACACCGACGAACGAACCGCCGACCTCCACAAGGACGCGATGGTGCTGTGCGCGATCGGCCTGATCGTCCACCGTCACCTTCCTCGCACCGACACCCCACCGCTCTGAAAGGAGAGCATAACCATGCCGATGAATGAAGTCCTCTTGAAGACGATCTTCAGTCCATCCGAAGGCCGAACCTACGGTCGCTTCAACGAGGGCTATGCGCTCGCCGAAGCGATGGGTGCTGTCGTCGCACTCGAAGTCACGTACAAGAACGGGGAGCGGGTGCGGCAGTTCGGGCAGATCGTCGGGGTGACCGACCGTCTCCGCGCACTCAACAGTGAGGCGATCGAGTCGATCGAGGAACTGTTCCAGCAGGAAGACCAGGTGACGGAGACGATCATCTACTTCGAGGGCCGCAACATGCGGATCGTGTGGGCGGAAGTGGCGGTCGCCGTTGCTGAGGTCGCGGTCTTGCATGGAACTGAGGGCGAGGAATCATGAGCGACAGCAAGAAGAAGAAGGACAAGAAGTCCCTGCTTCCACCGGAGCAGGAGCAGAACCTTCGGCGGCTCGAAGACGAGGCCGACGAGGCGCTCCGCCGTATGCGTCGGGTCAAGTCCGAACTCGACGCGGCTCTGTCCAGCGCGGACGAGGCGATCGCAGAGGCGCGACGTGCTCGTCAGGCGAAGCATGGGCACGCGGTCCCGGCTGAACCTGCGCCCGGGTCGATCATCAAGTACAGCGTGCAGTTCGATAAGGAAGGCACGGTGTTCCAGTACGTCGCGTACCGTGCGCCGAACGGCGGCCTCTGGTACCGCACGGGGCACACGACCGGCTGGCGGTGGGACGAAATCGTCCGCCACATGATGCTCGACGTGACCGCACAGCGGCTCGGCATCGAGTTCTTCCTGCTGACCGGCTCGGGCCGGTGGGTCAGCGAGCGGAAGGAAGACCTCGTGGAGGCGGCAAGAACGTACCAGGTCTGAGGGCTAGCCACCCTCGGGGGAGACACCTGGTACCACCCGCTGGCATCTGAGACCAGCGGAGAAAGTACTACTTTCCCCAGGTAGTACTCATCACCGGAGGGGCGGCGGACCCAGCAACCACTGCCGCCCCTCCCCTCATGCTCCCGTCCACAGGGGACGGGTGAACCGGAAGGAACAGCCAACCATGGCAACTAGCACGAAAAAGGGAACCATCATCACGGGCGAAGAGGTCGACTTCCACGACGGGAAGAAGATCGTCCTGCCCCGCGGGATGACGTACGAGAAGGCGTTCGCCGTCCTCCAGCGGCTCAAGGAAGAGTCGGAGACGCTCACCGAGTTCAACCGGGTCTACCTCTACCGCCCGGATGACGGCGCGCACGCGACGTTCCACTGCATGAAGAAGCGGTGGGGCATGATCCTCGGCAAGGTCACCCAGTCGTTCTTCGGGACGTTCCCGGCCGAGCAGAAGACCATCGCGATCGGCTACGGCCAGACGATGCAGGTTCCGTGGGGGCGCGTGGAGATTCCTCACCTGGACGGCCTGGAGTTCTACGTCCTCGAAGACAACCACCGCGACTACGGCAAGGTGTTCCGGCTCTACGCCCGCGGCCCGAAGAAGTACAAGGAGGAAATCGAGGGCCTCTTCGATGACGTGCAGGAGTTCCTCCAGGCGAACTCGATCTACCGCGGGAAGGCGCTGATCGGGGCCGACGACCTGGAGTTCCTGAACCTCGACGTGGACATGTCCACGATCGTGTTCTCCGACAAGGTGTACGAGGAACTCGGCGGCATGGTGTGGTCGTCGCTTCGCTACGCCGACCGGATGCGCGCTGAGGGCCTGTCTCTCAAGCGGGCGGTCCTGCTCCACGGCCCGTACGGCACGGGCAAGACGAGCACGGGCATCCTCACAGCGAAGGAGGCGGTCGCCGCGGGCTGGACGTTCCTGTCGGCGAAGCCGGGTCGCGACAAGGTGGAGCGGGTGCTCCAGACGGCGCGCCTGTACCAGCCCGCTGTCGTGTTCGTCGAGGACATCGACGCGCAGTCGAACGACGGTGAGGCGGACAACGTGTCGCGTCTGCTCGACGCGTTCGACGGCATCACGGCGAAGGGTGGGGAACTCATGATCATCCTCACCACGAACCACCTGGGTCGCATCCACAAGGGGATGCTTCGTCCGGGTCGCCTCGACGGCATCGTCGAAATCGCGGCGCTCGACCGGAACGGGGTCGAGCGTCTCATCAAGGCCGTGGTCCCGGACGGGAAACTCTCCCCGAACGTGGACTACGACGCCGTGTACGCCTCGATGGACGGGTTCCTTCCGGCCTTCGTCCGCGAGACGATCAACCGTGCGATCACGTTCTCGGTCGCGCGCCTGGAGGGCAAGGGCGGGTACATCATCGACACGCCTGACCTCATCCACGCGGCGGACTCGCTCCAGCCTCAGTTGAAGGCCCTCACGGAGGCCAACGAGGGCGAGAAGCGTCCGACGCTGGACAAGGCGCTCATGTCCGCTGTCGAGGACAGCCTCGGTCGTGCTCAGACCTACGACGGTCACAACGACGAGTGGAACACCATCCAGATCGCCGAGCGGTCCGCGTAACACGGCAACCACGCCAGCAGGGGGTCACCTTCGGGTGGCCCCCTACTGGTGGCTTGGGGGTTGCCAGAAAGTACTACTTTCCAGGAGGTCAAGATGTGGGAGAAGTTCCACAGGCACGTGACGTGCCGTCTGTTCGGCCACTCGTGGGGCAACCGGCTCCACGGTCAGGTGTGCCGTCGCTGTCGCATCTGGCGTGAGAGACCGTACCCCCCTCACGACCGCTCCCCCTAGTGGACTATACTAGTGTCCATGTTCCGACGACCGATCACGTTTGACGAGAAGGTCAACGCACGGTTCACGCCGCGATCACGCTCCGAGTGCTGGTGGTGGGAAGGCTCTTTGAAGGAGGGCCGCCCCGCGATCAACCTCCGGCACGTGATGCGGTACATCTACGAGCGTGAGATAGCGCCGATCCCTCCGGGGATGGTGCTGTACCGCACCGACCACACGGACTGGTGCGGAATGCAAAGAGGTAGAACCTGCATCCACCATCGGTGCGTCAACCCGTGGCATGTCCGCCTCGTCCCCAACCGTGGGGGTATCTACGAGCGTGACACCAGCCACGACCTCACGTCGTCGGAACGCGCCGCAGTATACAAACGCCGGGTGAGGAAGAACCGGCGAGAACGGGGAGCGTTGTGATGACGAACGAGGCGAAGGGCACCAGCATCCGCAAGGTGTGGGTGCCGACAGAAATGAAGACGGCGATCGAGACGCTGTGCTGGCAGAAGCGCACACGGCCGAGTCCCTTCATCGTCTCGATTATCGAAGGGTTCCTCGCGGACCCTGATGCCTACCGTGGGGCGGAGATTCCGCCCGCTGGCAGGGACTACGTGTCGCTCTATATCGACGACTCGGTATGGAGAGAAGCGACCGATACGGCGGACAGCATGGGAACACGCCTGTCGGCTGTCGTGCGGGTTGGGGTGGCCCGTGTCCTTGCTGAGGAAGGCATACCGCTTGAAGTACATGCCGCTCGCCCTCGGCATGAACGCATTCCGCTTTCCGCATGACGGAAAGTACTACTTTTCTGGAGGACCAGATGAACATGAACCACGACGAGAACTGCCACATCGAACCCGACGAGAAGCGCCTCATGGTCAACGCGGAGTTCTCGAAGGAGAACGAGGGCACCGACCACGAAGAAATGAAGATCACGATGGAGTACCACCAGCACGGCATCGACGTGGAGGACTCGATCAAGGCCCTGCTCCTGCTGTGCGTGCGCGTGGCGATGGACAACCTCCCCGGCGACTTCATCGACCAGATGCCCGAGGGAAACATGCGGGACACGATCGCCCAGGCCATGGCTCAAGCGTGGGTGATGCGGCTGGTCCAGGGGATGCCGAGCATGGCGATGCTGGGCGCACAGATTCCCGACACGATCGAGGCGCTCCTGGAGCAGTTCGGGGAGAACGGTACGTCCTGATCCAAAGAGAGCGGCCCCCGGAGTTGTCCACTCCCGGGGGCCGCTCTAGGATCATGGGTATCTGACAACCCGGCGTGCCTCCAGTCTATACAGGGTGGCGCGCCTCGACGCAATGGAGGCGTTTCTGTGTCCACCTATAGGTTGTACCCCTCGCCCGCACCGGCCCCCGCATCTGGTCTCTGAACCAAGGTGTCGGCCGCGTACGCGCGCTTCTTGGACGCGCTCACCAGCAACGGATTCAAGTACAAGGCAGACGGAAGGGGCAGGGCACGCGCCCAGTGCCCCGGCCACAACGGTCAGGACCTCAACCTGGCCGTAGCGATTGGCGACCAGGGTGTCCTGGTCAGGTGCCACTCGTACGACTGCCCCGCCGAGGACATTGCACGCGCTTTGGGCCTCGAACTCGGTGACCTGTTCGACAAGGACGGTCGCGCCGTGTACCACTACCCGAATGGTCACGACGTGCTGAGGTTCCGCACGCGTGACGGGAAGGAGATTGTTCAGCGGAACCACCCCGGCAAGGTGACGCAGTTGTACCGTCACCCCGACAGCCAGCCGATCGAGGAAGCCGAGATTGTGGCGGTCGTCGAGGGAGAGAAGAGCGTTGATGCGGCGCTTCGTCTCGGCCTCCCGGCCGTGACCACATGGCCCGGTGGCGCGAAGGCGGTGGACAGTGTGGACCTGGACCCGCTCGTCGGCAAGCGTGTCCGCCTGATCGCGGACAACGACGAGCCGGGGCGCGCGGCAATGGCGCACCTGGCCGCAAGGCTGGCGGGTATCGCCACGGTCGAGTCGATCATGACGGCACCGAGAGAGAAGCAGGGTGTCGATGATGTGTGGCTGGATGGTGGTGAACTCGCAGACCTTGTGCCGCTCGATGTAGAGCCGTACCGGGCAGACAAGCCCGAGCCTGAGCGTGCTGTGTCCCTGCTCCGCATGGAGGACGTGAAGACCCGGAAACCCCGGTTCCTGTGGGAGAACATGATCCCGTACGGGGCGTTCGTCCTCATGGCTGGGAAGGGTGGCGTGGCGAAGTCCACGTTCGCGATCTGGCTGGCCGGTGGGATCACGCGCGGGAAGATTCCTGGGCATCTGTACGGTGAGCCGTCCACGGTTCTGTACGTGTCGCATGAGGACTCGGTTGAGGAAATCGTGAAGCCTCGCGCGATCGCGAACGGCGTTGACCTGTCCCGGTTCCATCGGCTCGGGATCACGTCGAAGAACGTGGAGGGTGTGTCGGTTCCTCGGTTGCCTGAGGACCTGGACTTGATCCGTCAGGCGATCCGGATGACGGACGCGAAGGTCATCATCATCGACCCGATCACGTCCACGGTCGGCGGTGACAACGACAAGTTGGCGGACGTGCGGCGTGTAGTCGACCCGCTCAACCAGTTGGGTCAGGAACTCGGCGTGTCGATCCTGGGGATCGCGCACTTCCGGAAGGGCGGTGGTGCCCAGTCGGACATGGTGTCGGGTTCGCACGCGTGGCGTGATGCGTCTCGTGGGCTGATGGTGTTCGCGAAGGAAGAGGCGATGGACGAGAACGGGGACGACAACCCGCCGACGATCCTGACGATCGACAAGGGGAACGGCATGGCTACGGGCAAGTCGTTCCAGTATCGGACGGATGTGGTGACGATGCTGATGGACGATGGTCAGGAGGGTACGACGACGAAGGTGACCTGGTTGGGCGACTCGAAGCGTACGGTCGGTGAGGTCATCAACGCGGAGCAGACCGGTGTGCGGCAGGGTGCTCTGGCTCAGGCGATCAAGGCGTTCGTCGATGCTCAGCCGGGGGCGATCACGACGCGGGAGATTGAGGCTGCATTCGGTGACGAGAAGCCGGGGACGGTGCGGACGAACCTGAATCGGTTGCGTCAGCGTGGGATGGTGCATCAGCCCGCGTTCGGGGTGTGGCAGTCGATGAAGTTCGCGCCTGCGGAAGAGAAGTAGGGGGAGAGTGTTACACCCGGTTCCCGGGGGTGTAACAGGTGTAACAAGTGTAACAGTCCCAGGTCAGGGGGCATTTTTCCTGGGGAGACGGTTAGGTGTAACACTCGTCTCATTGTTACAGGTGTTACAGGTGTCGCACCCCCGGGGACGGGGTGTAACAGTGCATGCAGTCTGGTAGGGAAAGTAGTACTTTCGAGAGAGAGGTAGGAACAACCGATGAAGAAGTGGCTCGCAGAAGCCCAAGCCCACGCCAAGGAAGGGGCTTCGGAATTTCGCTTTTACGCCAGCGATGAGGCGCGCAGGGAGATACCGAGGTTCGTGTACACGAGCAGGTTCAACCTGCTGGAGCGGATGGGTGGAGCCTTGATCGCGACGTATATCGGCCCCCATGACGACGGGTCGCCGATCGTGCGGATGAACGTGCCTCGCCATGGGAGTGTCGGGTTGCACCGTCGCATCATGGACCTCACCCGCCGTGCTGGTGGCGTCCCGGTCATCCTGCCTGAGCGCATCCAGGCGATCGCGACGCTGAACCTGAGGGACGTGGAGGTCATCGACTCGCGGCCTCGGAGGACGTTCGCGTATAGCCTCCGCGCGGAAGAGCAGTTGCTCAAGGGAACCGTGAAGGTGATCAGGTACGTGCCTGACCCGTCCCGCTGGTATCGGGAGGTTCGGAAGGACTTCACGCGCACGGCGTACTTCCTCGCCGGGTACGACAGCAACGAGCCTGGGCTGTCGTACTTCTTCTGCGAGTTGCCGCCCGACGAAGCACCCCGTTCGGTGGACGAGGCGTACGAGTCGCTCAAGCCAGCGTCGGTGAAGATCGCGGAGGTTGAGCGGCGCAAGGTTCTCCGGCAGGGGGACATGTTCTTCATCCAGACGAAGAACTTCACGGCACCGCACTCGTCCGACATCCAGAGGTACGCACTGCACAACTCGAACCACTACGCTTCGGGCATCATCCGGGACGGCGTGACGTACGTCACCGGCACGGTCGAGCACAGTCCGCTCAACCGGGTCCCCGACCACAGACCTCTTGACCTCGGCACCGACTGGTGGCTGTGCGTCAGGAACACCGTTCCGGTCGCTGAATGACCGGGACCCCGAAAGAGAAACAGACGAAAGGAACAACCATGACCAGCACCGCAGTCCAGGAAGCGCCCGAGGTCGAGGCCACCGAGGTCGTCGAGAAGGTGTCCGCCCCGGTCGACGCCGTGGCCGAGGCCGCGAAGGGCGAGAGCAAGGCGACCGTCGCGGACCAGTACGCCAGCCCGGGCGAGGCGCGCGCCTGGGACGAGAAGGCCCAGGTCGACTGACGCCAGCCAGCCGGGGAGGGGACCCCTTGGGTCAGATTCGGGGGTTCCCTCCCCCCCCTCCAGAAAGGAGTACTTTCCATGACCAACGAAAACAAGACACAGGTCGAGAAACGCGAGTTCATCCCCGCCGAAGAGCAGATCGAAGCGATGCTCCGCGCGCAGGACAACCCGGACACGGTGCGCATCAACGAGTACCTGTGCGAAGTGTGCGGCAAGGTCGACAACCTGACCGAGTACGACGCGTGGAACGCGGGCTGGGATTACCCACCGTTCATGGGCTGGTGGGGCATCCTGTCACCACGCACCTGCCCGAACTGCACGATGAAGAACACCGCGTACTGGTACATCCTCACGCACCCTGTCAGCACCCTGGATGACGTGCCAGAGAAGCACCGGGAGACGATCCTCCGGATCAAGAACGAAGTCAACCAATAACCCACCACCCGAGAAAGACGTAGTTGAGAGAGAGAGCCGCGCATGGACGACGAGACGAGGGAACGCATCCTGGGGGTGACGTGCCTGGCGTGCTTCGCGAAGCCTGGGGACCCGTGCCATACACCCACCAGTCACGGTCGGCGGAACGTGGACTGGTTCCATTTGGATCGCGAGGTTTCCGCTGGTGTGCTGTGGTCCGATACCGGAGAGGGGGGCGTGTCATGAGGCGTGCCCGCGTGATGAAGACCGTGACGAAGTGGGTGACGATCCTCGGTGCGGCGACGGCCGCGTCGTTCGCGACCGGGGGGATCATCGAGAGAAGTTGGGTGGCGATGCTGTGCGCGATCGTGGCTACGGCTGTCGCGCTGATCGCTTCCCTCATGAACTGGCACTACGACGACGTGGTGACGAGGGGAGGGTACCGGTGACCGGTATCAGGTATTGGGATCGGGACAACAACCCGATTGACGGGACGCTCACGTGGGCGACGAAGTTCGAGGACCCTGGGTACAGGATCGTCGCGATCGACCGGGATGACGCGGACCCGATGTTGCAGGTGTCGACGATCTGGCTCGGGTTCGACCAGACTTCCTCGTTCCTGATGGACGATGAGCCTGGGTACGCGGCGATCTTCGAGACGCTCGTGCGTGACGCGAGCGACAGGCCGCTGTATCGGGAGTGGGCGGCGACGGAGGCTCAGGCGCTCGCGATCCACCGGGCGCAGACGATCGCGTACCTGGGGCGGGAGCCTCGGGACGATGGTCTGTTGGATCAGGTGGTTCGACAGGAACGTGAGGCGGTGCTGAGGATCAAGAAGGAGAGGGCAGAGAGTGCGGATCAATAGGGTGCCGAGGATGCTCAAGGTCAGGGCGGAGTTGAGCGAGGCGTACACAGCAAGACGCATGCGGGCAGGTCGGGCCGCGAGGAAGCAGAGGTCGTCGTGGTGGACCAGTCGGAAGTGATCCTTTGCGAGGCGATCGGGCCGCACGGCATGAAGTGCACGTTGCAGTACGGGCACCAGCCGGAGGACAGGCACGCGTGGTCGGTGATGCTTCCGCCTGAACTCGGGCCGATCGTCGCTCAGGTCCTGAACGACTACGAGCGGCATGCCCGTGAGGCCAAGGTGTACGCGCGCAGGGTGAAGATCGCGTTCTACGTGTGCTGTTTCGTGGTCGGTTTCAACCTGACCGCTGTGATCATGAGGCTCTTCGGGGCTTGATTTGTTCCCACAAAACTGATAGAATGGAGGTACTAAAGGGGCTACGCCCACCACCACACGGAAAGTAGTACTTTCTCATGGCACAACTCACTGTCCCCCAGGTCACCGTGGCTGGAAACCTGACGCGAGACCCCGAGTTGAGGTTCACCCAGGCTGGTCAGCCTGTCGCCTCGTTCTCGATCGCGTCGACTCCCCGCGTCTTCAACAAAGACACGAAGGAGTACGAAGACGGCACACCCGTCTTCACCAACTGCGTCCTGTGGGGGAAGCCCGCAGAGAACTTCGCCAACACCGCCAGCAAAGGCTCCCGCGTCATCGCGTCCGGACAGTTGAAGACCCGGAACTACGAGGACAAGGAAGGGAACCCGAAGTCCGCCACCGAACTCGTCATCGACGAAATCGGGATGAGCGTGGCGTTCACGGCGTACCAGAAGACAAGCGCCCCTCGTTCGGTAAATGACTCGAACGACACGCCTGACTTCCACACACCGACCGGTGACGAAGTTCCGTGGTGAGGTCCAACGCGTCCGCCCGACAGGCTGGCTCGAAGTTCGAGCGGCTCATGGCGGACTACCTCGCCGACGAAGTGGACGACCGTATCGACCGGGCCGTGAAGCGCGGAGCGAAAGACACCGGAGACATTGCCGGTGTCCGCGTCAACGGCCACAAGGTCGCGATTGAAGTGAAGAACGTGGCACGGGTAGAACTGGCGAAGTGGGCCACCGAGGTAGAGGTAGAACGCCTCAACCTCCAGGCCACGGCCGGTGTCATCATCCACAAGCGGAAGGGGACCCAGGACCCCCGCAAGCAGTGGGTCACGATGACGGCGGAGAACTTCGTCGCCCTGCTGAAAGCCGTGGAAAGGACTGCGAATGCCGCTGACGCGTAAGCAGGTCGAACGCCTCGTCAAGGGCATCGACCCCACCCATGTCGAGAAGAAGCAGGGCATGGCTTACATGTCCCAGCATGAGGTCCGGGCAGAACTGACCCGCGTGTTCGGGTACGGGAACTGGGACAGCCAGGTCGAGTCGATGGAACTCTTGTGGGAGCAGGAGATTCCTGTCGGCTCCCCCGAGTATGGGCAGAAGTGGAACGGGAAAACCTCCTACTGGCGGGCCTGCTACAAAGCATCCGTCCGGTTGACCGTCCGCGACTACACCGGCCAGGTCATCGCATCGTTCGTCGAGTACCACGTCGAAGCGAACAGCGCCCTCCCCGACCGGGGTGAAGCGCACGCCATGGCCGTCACTTCCGTCGAATCGTACGCGCTCAGGCGTGCGGCGATCGGCCTCGGCGACCGGTTCGGACTCGGCCTGTACGACGGCAACGACTCCGCCCCCCTCGTGCGCGGCACGTTGCAGTTGGTTGACGAAGCATCCCCGCTGTACGTCGCCCCGGAAGAAAGTACTACTTTCCCGGCGACAGCACAGGGGAGCGGGACGGCCAGCGGAACAACCGGCATGACCCGCCTCCAGCAGGCTGTGCATACGCGTGACGGTGGGGCCGGGGATGCTCAGTGATGACCTGCTCGCGGCTCTCGTCGCGCATGAGAACGCGCGGCCACGATCCCAGCAACTCCGGCTCGGGCCTTCCGAGTTGGGGGGATGCCGCGAGTACATCCGCAACGTCATGGTGGGGGCACCCGTACAGCCCAATGACGAGTGGCCGACAGCCGCAGTCGTCGGCACGCTCGTTGGTGACCATCTGGAAACTGTCGCCGCCGAATACCTCGGCGCGGTAACCCAGGTCCCGATCACCGCGACCCTCCCGAACGGGCTGACCGTTTCCGGCACGGCGGACATAGTGATCCCCGACCGGAACCAGGTCGCAGACGTGAAGTCGAAAGACGGACTCGCGGGGGTGCGGCGTGACGGCCCGTCGCTGGAGAACTGTGCGCAGGTCAGCATCTACGCGCTCGGCCTCGTCCAGGCCGGGTTGCTCAGCGAAGGCGCGACCGGTTCCCTGCTGTACGTGGACAGATCAGGAATCGAACAGACCATCTATGAGGTCACGCTCGACTGGGACCGCATCATGTACTTCATCGACGTGGTGGAGTCGCGGCTCGACGACGTGCTGACAGCGCAGGAGCACATCGACCAGGGTGACGTGGAGTACGCACGGGCGTTGCGGGACAAGACACCCCCGTTCTGCTACAGCCCGAGGGTGATGTGCCCGTTCCGGGACCTGTGCTGGGAGGGTTCCGAGTGGGTGCCGCACGAGCAGATCACCGACGAGGAAACGATCCGGGCGGTGGACGAGTACGTGAAGGTTCGCGACGAGGCGAACGGTGCGGACGTGAGGCGTCGGGAACTGCGTGAGCAGTTGCGTGGCGTCAGCGGTGTCACCCCGTCCGGGTACAGCGTGAACTGGGCGACACCGAACACGCTCTACGTCACGAAGGTGCGTTGACGTGGAAGACGAGTACGGCCCCCAGTGGCAGGAAGTCGAGAAGGTGCTGGGCCTCGCCTCCCTGCTGAACGATGACCGGATGGACGTGATCGCCCGAGCGTACATCGACGACTACGGGCGACCGCACGGACGGTTCGCGTACGCGGCGGCACGTATGGTCGGCCGTTCGGAATACGTGGATCGGGCAGTCAGGGCGGCGGCGATGGAGGTTCATCTGCGCGGCATGCTCACCGGCATGGACCCGCGGACAGTTGAGGCCGTGGCGTGGGCTGGCATGAACGCTGTCACCGCCATGGCGACGGAGGACTTGATAGGGATTGGAGGTTTCACGACAGTCGAGTACGCGAAGTTGGTCGAGCCGTGGTTCGCCGGGTTCGACGACATGCCGATCTTGGAGAGAGAGGAACGAACATGAAGATGTGGTGGAGGCTGTGGGCAGGACACGTCCTGTTCTTGCCGTTCCTGGGGAGTCTGGCGGTGACGCTGTACTTCCTGTGGCTTGCGGTGCGAGGTATGACAGAGATGACGATCCTCTGGTACTTCTTCTGCACCGTTCTCTGCGGGCTGGCGACCCTCGGGTGGGGTGTGCTTTCAGCGTGGACGTGGAAGACCCACGCACAACGGGTGTACCTCCGTGGTGAGGATGCCCTGCTGGCCGACGATCTGCCGCCCGTAGACGCGACAGAAATCGTGGCCGAACTGTCGGATACCGACCCCGAGTATTCGCTCGTCAGTGAGGCGCACAGCGCCGGAGAGGACGACAACAATGGCTGAGACGTGGAGCAACAGTCGAGTCAAGCAGTTCATCTACTCGATGCAGGACCAAGGTGTCGGCGTCACACGAACGAAGAAGGGCCTCTTCCTGAGGCTCCCGAACGGTGACTCTACCAGCGTCCACTTCACCAACAGTGACGTTCGAGCGGACCAGAATCTCATGGCCCGACTGCGGCGCGCTGGTGTCCGACACCCGCTGGACCCGAAAGGCGTGAACGAACTGCCGACCACGATCACCGAGGCCGGTCCCCCCGCGAACCGGACGCAACGGACGATCCTGGAATACATCGAGAAGCAGAACTATCCCGAGGTTGTGCAGGTGTCTCACATCTGTAAGCAGACGGGGTTGGAGTGGATCACCGTCAGCCGTGCCCTGTACCACATGGGCTTCCTGCCGACGAAGGGCAAGCGTGGCGCGCGTGACTGGATCACACCGGACGAGTTGATCGTCCGACCCGAACCCGAGCCGGAACCCGAGGTCATCGAGGAACCGGAACCCGAGCCGGAACCGGAAGTCGAGGAACCGGAGGCCACTCCCGCGGGCGACGGCACGGACAAGATCGAACAGCCCGTGAACGCTACGCCGGAAAGTACTACTTTCCAGAAGACCGTCGAGCCGCGCGAGTTTATCGACAACGTGGACTCGTGGACCGTCAACCTGAACATGGTCCCGCCCCCGGTGTACGACTACCTCCGCCAACTGCGGAGCGCTGGACTCGAAGTCGAGATTCGCGTATGGAGGACACCGCATGCCTGACGCTGAGCGTGCCCGTTCCGAAGGGAAGGAGCAAGCATGACCGGAATCGAAGAAGCCCGCGAGGCGCTGGCGAAGTGGGACAGATCGTCGTTTCCCGACGTGGGGTACGCGTACCTCGCCGAGTCTCTGCGCGCCCTGATCGCTGAGGTCGATCGCCTGTCCGTCCCGCCCTCCGACGACGAGCGCGAGGCGCTGGCGCGCCTGATCCTGGGCTACGACCCGCGCGAACTGAGTAACGCGACGCCGCACGACTGGCAGTTGTGGGGTCGGTTCTTGGAG
>Ga0164243_10000721_pt1 | contig 58153 bp, 56 predicted proteins | sample OricompcompostOP_FD_108781 | JGI IMG/M metagenome (GOLD analysis project Ga0164243, IMG submission 108781) | Organic Plus compost microbial communities from Emeryville, California, USA - Original compost - Organic plus compost (OP) | ecosystem: Engineered > Solid waste > Mixed feedstock >... | reverse complement strand
TTTCGTTTTCATGATGTCTCCCTTCCCCCGAAGACATCATCGTGGCATGCATCCTCACCGGTAACATCTCAGGTGAGGCAACGGCGCGGCTCGGTAACATCTGGCCTGAGGCAATGCGACACACCGATTTGCATCGGATCTCGATGCTGCACTGAGAGACATTTCTCGCTATCGCTGGCTACGAGATTGCGATGACGAGAGCGGGGTGGGAGAGCTTCTTGACGAGGCGGTGGATGCAGCGATTGATGAAGCTGGCGAGGAGCGCCATCTGGATTCCTAGACAACGTGTATGACCAAGTGCGCAGGCGCGCAGGAGTGACTGAAATGAGCAAGGTCGACGAACTGATGAAGATCGCATTTCTGCAATCACGACGTACATGGCGCAGCCACGAGTACAGAGACGGAGCGCGTGCGGTTCTCGAGTTTCGATTCGCGGGCGCTACTCGCGTGCCAGAACTACCGGACTCACCCGGCAGCGCCGCTGCTGATGCGTACCTTGCAGGCATGGAAGAGGGGTGGGCTCTGCTGAGCCGTTTCGAGCCAGGCAGCGCGCAGCAAGTCTCGGGTGCTGAGTGCCAGTTGTGGATTGAAGAGCAGCGTGCACGCGTGATGGAAAATATGTCGTATGGGCTCGGTTCGCGACTGACGCGAGATGCCGCGCACGCACGCTCGCTGATCGTCATCCAGGCGATATCGCATCGGCTGCCGTCGCGGGCACCACGGTATCCGTGGGAGTACGAAAGCGGCGGCGCAAAGGAAGAGACAAGCGGCGGCGCAAGTGAGCACGGCTCTGGATCGAATGACACGAGCGGGAGCGAACCGCAGTGAGGGATCTGCTCCTGAGCACCGAAACTTTTTCAGCGCGATTGAGACAAGTCATTCCAAGGAGAAAGGTGACATCACTTGCTTCTGAAATCGGCCGTTCCGAAGGCGCGCTTCGCAAATGGCTGCGCGGTGAGTCGGAGCCGAACGTAACTGACCTCCGGCGCTTGTCTGTCGCGACCGGGCTGAGTGTTGAATGGTTCGTTCTCGGAGGCGAAGTGCAGGTCACCGTAGTGCTTCTTCTAAGGTATCTCGCAATTGTGACGCACCAATGCGATTGCGAGAGGCGGAATAAGCTCGTGCCTTGGAGCGAGCTGAGTGCGGCTAGGAAGCGAACGCTCGAGCAGCGCGTGAAAGCAGCGGTCAACGCGTGGGCGCTGACCGGCGATGTGCGCGCATGACAACCTGGAGCAACCCTAGGGATAACCTAAAGGAGTTCTAGCAATGAATGCTACGGAGCGCAAACGCGACGCTTGCCGTCATCCGAAGCCGGTCGATCGAACGGCATCGCTTTGGGATCGCGTAGAGGTCCAACGAGAGCGGCTGTTCAAAGGATTCGCTGTCATCGAAGTTTGTCGTAGCGCGTGCGGATCGGACGAGATGCCCGCTCCAGATACGATGGCGGACGCTTTGCAGGTGGCGTGTGACCTGATCGACCGGGCCACCGCGGAGCTTCACGAAATCGGCAGCGACGCAAAGGAACAAGCGGAAGCGTCAGCGGCTTCCGCAACCCAGTAGCCCGTCATGTCAAGAACTGTAGGTCCTCACGCATTGATGTCGCGACCGCTTCGCCGACTGACGACCGCTCACTATAGGCCTAGCCTGCCGGCGACGGCCGCCACTTCGCACACCGTCCTCGAGAAGCAGATCGCGAAATCCTTTGGTAAGGCCATCTGGGCGCTACGCCGACAACGCGGCTGGTCCGGGTTCGACGTCGCCGATGTCCTTGAAATCGACTGCGCGCACGTCCGCTATCTCAAGTTAGGGCGACGCCTCCCTTACGTCACGGAGCTGCTGGTACTCGCAAGTATTTACTCGGCTGTCGTGATGAAGCTCTTTCGCGTGGCGTGCCGCATCTGGCCGCCTCGGCAGCGAAGAAGAGCCTCACGGTTCGCCACGTATAAATGGGATCGCTCATGAATCAGGACAACACGCGACAACACCGCAACAGCGGGAAGGAGGAGGCCATGAGCACCAAACGAAGCCCACCCGGGGCATCGAGGGCGCCGCGCGCAGCTTGCCGAAGAGAGCGCCAGGTGTCCCACAAAGCACGCGAGAGCGCGATCCGGAGTCGGCTCGCTCTCGCCCGCGACCATGTCTACTGGGCAAGCGGTATTGTGACCTTTTGTGCCTACGCGATGTTGGCACGCCTCGCGCCTGAGCCAGACCGACGCTCGGGTCGGATATGCCCTTGAAGGGGCACACGCACTTATCGAGCGAGCAGGTGGAGCGCTGATAGATGTGCTCGACGGCGAGCTGGAAGAAGAAGTTGAATCCTGAGCCGAACCACGATGGCCTCGACTAGGTAGCAGCCGTTGTGAGAGAAGAGTGATGTGTATCACCGTGGCCGTTTCGGACTGTTCTTGAGAGCCGCCGACTTAGATCATGAAAGGGGCCCCAGATGAATTCGACGGAAGAGCTGGAGCAGCAGGCTGGCCGATTTCTGATCGAACAGGACGATCCAGCATTCACTGACGAACAGCGCGCGGAGCTCTGTCGTTGGATGTCGCAGAGCCTTGCGCACTGCATTGCCTATGTGAATATGGTTCGGGAGTGGCGCTGGCACGTAGTGTTCTACGTGGACGGGCACGGCGGGGCGGTGAATCGCCTGATCGGCGCAATGTTGCAGGCCTGTCGTGAGGAGCGGGGCTTGACTGTCGAAGAGCTCGCCAAGCGAACCAACATTGCCGCGAGCCGCACTAAGTCTTTCGCGAAAGAGATCCAGCAGTTCGAGTGCGGCGAAAAAGAGCTTACGTTCGATGCCGTAATGGCTCTCGCACCGGCACTCCGAATGTCCGCGTCCAGGCTCGCCACCAAACTTGAGCAAGCGCTATGTTTGGGGCGTCACACAGCCTAACCTCCAAGCAGATTTCGAAGTCACTGGGATCAAAGTGTCACTCGCACGTGAAAGTGCAGGGTGCGCACGGGGAATCAGTATATGTGGCCACATCGAAGCGGATCCAATGGAGCTGATGGAGCACGTCCGTGGCCATGCACCTGGCGGAGTGTTTCATCCATGGGAGTCAGTCGCTAGGGTGATCCGCGGGCGGGTTTGCAAGGACGCACTGACCGCATTCGAGGCCGCCTCTGGCGCCGCACGCGTCCGACTGTACGGAGCTTGGTGCGACTTCCCGCATCGACGACGAGGGCTGAGCGCAGCGCGCCGAGGGCCGCGACGGACAATTGCTGTGCTGGGCGCACGCGCAATACTGTGAACCCACCTGTAACCGAAGAGCTCGATCATGCGAACTACTGATACGAGAGGAGAGGCAACATGGCTTCGCGATCGATTCCGCACGGCCGCGCTTCTGAGCGCCGCGAATTGGCGCGCCTGATCTCCAGCAATACCACCGTGCAGGTCCGCGCCGAGAAGCCGACGTACAAGCATGAGAAGTGCCACGGCATCGACAAGGCTGCACCAATGATTTGCTCGTTTGCCTACGGGTGCGAGCGATATGGGGGCGCCCAGGCTCGATCTGCCCGAAGAGTGGACCTCGCCGATGACCACACGGTGTTGCGGCGGAACACCTATGAAGCGCCCACATTTCAATCGCCACGACACTAGAGGCATTTTTGTGTCGAGGCGCATCGCCATCGTTCCCCTGATTCCGATCCTGCTGATGCAGGCCACACCTGCGTTAGCCTGCATCGGGATGCCCGGGCGGGCGCTGAGCGCATGCTGCTGCGAAACTGATCACGCCTGCCCCATGGGCCGTCGAGCAACACCGTGTGCCGTCCCGGAAGCTTGTTGCGCGCCGCTCGTCGGCACTCTCGCGGCGAGCGTGTCCGCGGTCGATCTGGATCATCGTGTTGTCACCCCGCTAGGTGCACCCGCCGGTGCCCTCGCCGCTGATTCGCCGGTTCAGTTCAGTGCGGATGGCGCCGCTTCGAACTTCATGACTCATCAGGCGACACCACCTCCCGCGGTGCGGCTGTATCTGCGCCACCTGAGACTCGCGCTCTAAATCGACCGTCCATCGACGGCCTCACATCGAGTAGCGCATAACCGCCCATGATGTGATCCCGTGTTTTCGAATCGATTTTGTTCTTTTCGTTCGAGCACGAGTACAGGAAATCGTTATGAACGCGTCAATTCGCAGCGTACCCGCTCTTGCGGGCCTTCTCGCCCTGAGCCTCGTCGGAAGCCTCGCCGCTCATGCCGGCGAAGAGTCGGCGACCGCCACGCGCATGTGCCATCAAGAAACCCGTCGGGTCGCAGTGTGGCCGACCAATCCGAAGCTCCAGCAGATTCCGCGCTTCGAGACCCGCACCGTCATGGTGTGTGATCACCAAGAGGCTGCAGCGAAGAAGCCTCCCCGGACTGCGTCCCCGCCGACGTACGGTCCCCGGCAACGGTGAGAAGCCGTGTCGGCGTTGCCCGCGCCAGGTGCCTCGCGCATCTGGCGCGCTGCCGATCAACTGATGAATGACTGACCGGGAGCGGGCGGCCTCGCCCGATACGCGATGCCATTCCGGAGGGATTGCGCGTTCCCGGCTAGATTGTGACGGGATATGTTGACTTAGCGGCGCGAAATGGCTGAACCTGTCGGCCGGTCTGGTCTGGATGACTGGCCGTGTGGTGAGCCGAATCAATACTGGAGTTCGAACTCGTGCGGCATGGGCTAGCAATCGTAATGGTGATTTGGCTGGGGCTCGTCTCGGCCGCTTCGCCTGCGCTTGCCTGCGCATCCTCCCATCGCGACTGCTGTCCGGAAGGCATGACATCGCCGTGCGACGGGAAGGGTTCGGTGGTTGACCTTAGCACGATCGCCGCGGTTTGCTGCGTGAGTGCACCCGCCGCCTCATCCGCCGCCGCCGAGTCACCGCGGGCGACACATGTTCAACCGCACGATTTACCCTCGCTCGATCCGATTGCAACGTTCGCCTGGCTAGCGACGTTCACGGCATCTGATCACGAATGCTCTCCCAGATCTCACGACATTTCAGTGGCCCCCACGGATGAGGGGCTGACCTACCTGCGCACGCTCCGTCTGCGTCTTTAGCGACGACGCTCGCTTCCGGCCTTCACGCCGGTTTCCCTTCACCTCTTGACCAGCTCGCGCCCGGACACGCTGTTCCGCGGCTCGCTGCATCGAGCGGTTGTCATCGAACCTTTCCGGCTGATTCGTCGCTGCTCGCACGAGTCGGCGGAGCTTGCACAATGCGTTATCGCACTCTTTGGCTCGCCTTGCTCTGGCCATTCGCCGCCAGTGCACAGGAGCATACGTTAACCCTCGAACAGGCGATCGACCGCGCGCTGAATGAGGCACCGCAGGTCGCTGCCTCGACCGCAATGCTCGAGGGCGCACAAGCCGTTGCGCCGAGTGCAGGCCGCCTGCCCGATCCGGAGCTGGTCACCGGCGTCGATAACCTTCCGGTCGACACCGCGGACCGGTTCTCCTTCACGCGCGACTTCATGACGATGCGCAAGATCGGCGTGATGCAGAGCTTCCCGAATCGCACGAAGCGGCGTTTGCAGAGCGAGCGCGCGCAGCGCGAGATCGACGTCGCGCAAGGCGAGCTGCGCAAGAGCCGGTTCGAAACCGGGCGTGCCGCGGCTGAAGCATGGGTCTCACTCGCCGTGGCGGAAGAATCACTGGCTCGCCTGCAGAACCTGAAGCCCGACATCGAGCTTCAGGCGAGCGCCGCCCGGGCGGCGCTCTCGAGCGGTCGTGCCACCGCAGCCGAGGCGCTCGGCACGCAGAGCCTGGTCGCGGGGCTCGACGAGCGCATTCTTTCGCTCCAGCAAGAAGTGGAAATGCAGCGAGCCGAGCTCGCGCGCTGGATCGGCGCCGATGCGGATCGGCCACTCGGCGCGATTCCCGTCGATCGCAAGCTCGAGCACTCGGCCGAAGCGCTCGTCGCCGCGATACGGGAGCACGCGCCGCTCGCGCCCGTCGTGGCCCGGCTGGATGAGGCGAAGACCGATGTGGAGCTGGCAAGGGCCGAGAAACGCCCCGACTGGAGCGCCGGGATCACATACAGCAAACGCGGGCCCGACTTCTCCAACATGGTGTCACTCGAATTTCGAGTGGGGCTGCCGCTGTTTCCGAAGCATCGCCAGGACCCGAAGATCGCCGGGAAACTGGCAACAGTCCGCGCGGAGGAAGCAGAGCTGGATTCCGAGGTTCGCATGCATACCGCGGAAGTGCGTGCCGCCGTCGCACAGTGGCGGCTCGGACGGCAGCGCCTGGACCACTACTCCAAAGAGATCTTGCCGCTCGCACGCGACCGCTCGCGTGCCGCGCTCGCCTCGTACGGTGCCGGTCGCGGTGATCTTCGCACAGCGATCGACGCATTGACCGAAGAAATCAACGCGCAAATCGAAGACGTTCAGCTCCAGGGCTCAGTCGCACGCGCTTGGGTCTTTCTCCACCTCTTGCATGATTCGGGGATTCCGCAATGAGGGAACGCACGACACTGATCCGATGGACCGCGGCCGCCCTTGTGTTCCTCGCCGCAGGCGCTGGCGCGGGTTATTGGTGGGCGCGTCACTCGATGTCATCGGGTGCCTCGATGATGCCCGCTTCCCGATCGCCTGCTCAGGCACGCCCCAACGGAGCCGCGTCGGGCAAAGGCAAGATCCTCTACTGGCACGACCCGATGGTGCCGAACGTGAAGTTCGATAAGCCAGGCAAGTCGCCTTTCATGAATATGCAACTCGTGCCGGTTTATGTGGGCGAAGAGGGTGGCAGTGGCGTCCAGATAAGCCCTGTCGCCGCGCAGAACCTCGGCATTCGCCTTGGACGCGTCGAGCGTACGGCGATCCGTGCCCAATTCCGCGCGGTCGGAAACGTCGCGTTCGATGAACGACTGCTGGAGCTGGTGCAGGCGCGCGTGGAAGGATACGTCACGCAACTTCACGTCAGGGCTCCGCTCGTACGAGTTCGACGCGGACAGCCACTCGCAGAAATCCTCGCCCCGCAGTGGCTCGAAGCAGAACAGGAATATCTGGCGTTGCTCGATGCGAACGCCGAGCGTGCGCAGGTTCTGCGAAGCGCCGCGCGGGAGCGGCTCGTCGTGCTCGGTGTGCCCGAGGAAACCATTCGCGCCGTGGAGACGACGCGGAAGACAAACGCGAGCACCACCCTGTCCGCTCCCGTCGATGGCGTCGTGACGGAGCTGGCCGCTCGTCAGGGTGCGGCATTCATGTCGGGTGCAACGCTGTTTCGCATCAACGGCCTTTCGACGGTCTGGGTGAATGCGCAGATCCCGGAAGCAAAAGTCTCGGCTGTGCCGGTGGGTTCGATGGTCGAAGCCCAGGCGACGGGCTGGCCAGGCGCGACATTCAAAGGACGGGTGATCGCGCTTCTGCCGGAAGTGGATCCGCAGACGCGTACGCTGACTGCGCGCGTCTCCCTCGAAAACAAGGATCGCAAGCTCTCACCGGGCATGTACGTCACGCTGAATTTCACGGGCCCACCCGGGGAGCCACAGCTGGTGGTGCCGAGTGAAGCCATCATCTCCACGGGTGAACGCAATGTCGTGATTGCGACCCGCGGCGGTGGCGGGTTCAACGTTGTCGACGTCACGGTCGGCGCCGAGCAGGACGGTCGCACCGTAATCCTGTCAGGTCTCACGGAGGGGCAATCAATCGTTCTCTCGGGGCAGTTTCTCATCGACTCGGAGGCCAGCCTGAAGTCAACAGTGAACCGACTCGAAGCTGGTGCCCCGGCTGCATCTGCTGGCGCTGGTGCCTCCGCTGCGCAGAACGCGGCTGGCGGCGCGGAGCCGAGCGCAGCGGAGCAGTCGATCCAACATCTGACGCGAGGCACCGTCACGGCGATCACCCCGGATGCGATCACCATCTCACATGAGCCTGTCCCAACGCTCAACTGGCCCGCGATGACGATGGGCTTCAAGCCACCGGCGGGCGGCGCACCGAAGGACCTGAAGATCGGTGATGCAGTGAGCTTCTCGTTCACGCAGAAAGAGGGTGGGAGTTTCCAGATCGAAAAGATCGCCCGGGTCGGGGCGCCGCCAGAGAAGCCACGATGATTGCGCAGCTCATTCGCTGGTCGATTGCCAATCGCTTTCTCGTGTTGCTGGCGACCGTCGCGGTCGCGGCGTGGGGCGTCTGGTCGATGCTGCGCACGCCGCTCGATGCGATTCCGGACCTCTCGGATGTGCAGGTGATCCTCCGCACGACTTATCCGGGCCAGGCGCCGCAGATCGTCGAAAACCAGATCACGTATCCGCTCGCCACCACGATGATGTCGGTGCCGGGAGCCAAAACGGTACGCGGTTACTCGCTGTTCGGCGATTCATTCGTCTACATCCTGTTTGAGGATGGCACCGATCCGTACTGGGCGCGCTCGCGCGTGCTCGAGTATCTCAATCAGGTGCAGTCGCGTCTGCCCGAGCAGGCAAAGACCGCACTCGGACCCGATGCAACGGGCGTCGGCTGGGTATTCGAGTACGCGCTCGTCGACCGCAGCGGCACGCTCGATCTGTCGCAGTTGCGCGCGCTGCAGGACTGGTTCCTGAAATACGAGCTGAAAACCGTCCCGAACGTATCCGAGGTGGCCTCCCTCGGCGGGATGGTAAAGCAGTATCAGATCGTGCTCGATCCGGATCGCCTGCGTGCCTTCAACATCACACACCAACAAGTGATCGAGGCCGTGCAGAAGGCCAATCAGGAAACCGGTGGCTCAGTCCTCGAGCTCGGCGAGGCCGAGTACATGGTGCGAGCCTCGGGCTATCTCCAATCGCTCGATGACTTCCGCGCAATTCCGCTCGCGACGAGCGAGGCCGGCGTGCCGGTGCGTCTGGGGGATGTCGCGCGCATTCAGCTCGGACCGGAGGTGAGACGGGGAATCACAGAGCTGAACGGGGAGGGCGAGGTCGCAGGCGGCGTGATCGTGATGCGCTCCGGACGCAACGCGCTCGAGACGATCAACGCAGTGAAGGCGAAGCTCGCCGAGCTCAAATCCTCGCTGCCTCGCGGCGTCGAGATCGTGCCAACCTACGATCGCTCCAGTCTCATCAAGCGTGCGGTCGCAAATCTCCAGGGCAAGCTCATCGAAGAGTTCATCGTCGTTGCGCTCGTGTGCCTTGCCTTCCTTTTTCATCTGCGGTCCGCGTTCGTCGCGATCGTCTCGCTCCCCATGGGAGTGCTGATGGCATTCATCGTGATGTACCACCAGGGCGTTAATGCCAACATCATGTCGCTCGGAGGCATCGCGATCGCCATCGGTGCGATGGTCGATGCGGCGGTGGTGATGATCGAGAACGCGCACAAGCACATCGAAGCGTGGCATCACGAACACCCAGGCGAGGAACTAGCGGGCGCGACGCAATGGCGCGTGATCGGTGAGGCAGCGGCGCAGGTGGGGCCTGCGCTCTTCTTCTCGCTCCTGATCATCACGTTCTCCTTCATTCCGGTGTTCACGCTCGAGGCGCAGGAAGGGCGCATGTTCGCGCCGCTGGCCTACACCAAGACCTATGCCATGGCGTCGGCGGCGGGGCTCGCGGTCACACTTATCCCGGTCCTGATGGGGTATCTCATCCGGGGTCGGGTGCCGGAAGAGAACCGCAATCCGATCAATCGTGCGCTGATAGCGGTCTATCGGCCGTTTCTGGCGCGGGTCCTTGCGCGTCCCTACGTGGTGCTTGTGGCCGCGCTCGTCGTTCTCATCGCGACCGTTTACCCGGTCATGAAACTCGGTGGGGAGTTCATGCCTCCGCTCGATGAAGGCGATCTGCTGTACATGCCCTCGGCGCTACCCGGCATCTCCGCGGGTAAGGTGTCGGAGCTGCTGCAACGGACCGATCGCCTCATCAAGACTGTGCCGGAAGTCGCTACCGTGTTTGGCAAGGCGGGCCGCGCGGAAACTGCGACCGATCCCGCGCCGCTCGAAATGTTCGAGACGACCATCCAGTTCAAGCCGCGCGACCAATGGCGGCCCGGCATGACGCCGGACGCGCTCGTGCAGGAGCTGGACCGCATCGTCAGGGTGCCGGGGCTTTCGAACATCTGGGTGCCCCCCATTCGCAATCGCATCGACATGCTCGCGACCGGTATCAAGAGCCCGGTCGGCGTGAAGGTCTCGGGAACGGACCTGCACGAAATCGATCGCGTGGCTGCGGCCATCGAACGTGTTGTGAAAGGTGTGCCGGGCGTGACCTCCGCGTATGCCGAGCGTCTCACGGGCGGACGTTACATCGACGTGAAGATCGATCGCGTCAAAGCGTCGCGTTACGGGTTGAACATCGCGGATGTGCAAAGTGTGGTTGCTTCGGCCATCGGCGGTGAGAACATCGGGGAGACGATCGAGGGACTGCAGCGGTTTCCCATCAACGTTCGTTACCCACGTGAGATCCGCGACTCGCTGCAAAAACTTCGGGATCTTCCGGTGGTCACCGCACGCGGCGCGCAGATTCGCCTGGGCGACGTGGCAACTCTGCGCATCAGCGACGGTCCGCCGATGCTCCGAAGCGAAAATGCGCGGCTCTCGGGCTGGGTCTATATCGACCTGCATGGTCGCGATCTGTCCTCTGCCGTACGCGACATGCAGCGTGCCGTCGCGAAGGAGGTGCGCTTGCCGGCCGGCTATTCGATCTCATGGTCCGGCCAGTTCGAGTATCTCGAGCGTGCGACCGCGAAACTCAAGATCGTCGTGCCGGCAACGCTCCTGATCATTTTCGTGCTGCTTTATCTGACGTTCCGCCGCGCTGGGAATGCGTTGCTCATCATGGGAACGTTGCCGTTCGCGCTCGTCGGTGGCTTCTGGCTGATGTTCCTGCTGGGCTACAACATGTCCATCGCTTCTGCGGTGGGCTTCATTGCGCTGGCGGGTGTCGCGGCCGAGTTCGGTGTCGTCATGCTGCTCTATCTTGATGAGGCCATCGAGCGTCGGCGCGCGAACGGGGAGCTGCGAGGGGTGAGCGATCTCATCCTGGCGATCGAAGAAGGCGCCGTCCTGCGCGTGCGTCCGAAGGCCATGACGGTGGCCGTCATCATTGCAGGCCTTTTGCCGATCATGTGGGGCGCGGGCACCGGGTCCGAGGTCATGCGGCGCATCGCTGCGCCGATGGTCGGCGGCATGATCACCGCGCCGTTGCTGTCGATGCTCATCGTGCCGGCCGCATATCTGCTGCTGCGGAGGCGAAGCTTCGCTACGTCGTCCGTGGGAGAAAGCAGTCGTGTTCCGACGCAACGTTGACGCTGCTGATGGTCGACGGCGCCGATGTGACGGACGCGTGACGCATTTTTTGGAGAACGGAGGTACTTACGATGATCGCCCGATACTTGCCTCTCGCAATGGGTCTGCTGCTTCTCGGCGCCTGCACGCGTACGCCCGAGACCTCAGCGCAGGGTCATGATCTGGTCACCGTCTGGAAGAACGAAAGCTGCGGCTGCTGCAAGCAGTGGGTTCGTCATCTGCAGCAGGCAGGATTCATCGTCGAGGTTCACAACATCGACAATATGGGTCCGACGAAAGAACGCGTCGGGATCCCTGTGGCCATGGGTTCGTGCCACACAGGGGAAGTGGGAGGCTATTTTGTCGAAGGGCACGTTCCGGCGGACGATATCAAGCGACTGCTTCGCGAGCGGCCCAATGCAAAGGGACTGACTGTTCCCGGAATGCCCGTCGGCTCGCCGGGGATGGAAACGGACTCAGGGCAGGTTCAGCCGTACGACGTGTTTCTGGTTTTGAAGGATGGAACGACCACGGTCTACGCTCACCACGGTAGCTAACGGCTGCTCATTGCGAGCACTTCGCGCGTCTTGCGGATGCCGTAGGCAGTCACGCCCCGCGGTTTGTATATCGACAGCACGGTGGTCACCACGAAAACCAGAAGAGCCGCAGCGGAGGCGACGATGAGCTGGAGCTTCGCACGCGCGTCTGCTTCCAGGACGTGGCCGCCGATCGCGAGTCGAGCCATGTCGCCGATCGGACGCGTGTGCACCAGCAGAACGAGCGTGGCGAATACGGTCAGCAGGAGCTTGAAGAGCACCCAGTAATGTCGGAACAGGCCCCACGTAGTCCCGAGTGATGAGATGAGCCCGCTAACGAGCGAGAGGCCGTTCAGCGGAAGAACGACGAACCAGGTGATTGCCGCCATGGAGACATACACGGCACGCATCGTGGCCGCGTCCGCACTGGAGAGCCCGATCACAGCGAGCGCCAGAAACGCCGCGACTGCGCCAAACCAGCCCACTGAAGACAGAACGTGGACAGAGAGAGCGAATTTGCGCCAGGGAAGACTCATGCTCATCCGTGGTGATGACCGCCGAACCCTCCGCCGGCAAGGTGCAGGATGACGAACGTCAGCAGGAGAGCCACCCCGACAGCCGCGAACACCTGGACCCACAGGGGTGTGCGCGTGCCCGCGTCGCGTGCGGAATTAGCGGTGTGGGCGGGTGGTGGCGCACTGTCAAAAGAGTGCTTTTCTCGACCGTTCGGACCGTTTGGTTGCCCAGGTTCCATGCGGTCGCATTTTACGAGACACAGTGTCTACTGTCGAGTCTGAATGTCTCGGCAAGCAGCAGCTCGCGTATACTGAGGCCGTGCCAAAGCTCTGGAACGACACAATTGACGCTCACCGCCGCGCCGTGCGGGAAAGCATCCTGGATGCGAGCTGGGAGCTCCTCACTGAGCGGGGGTTCGCCTCCATCACGATGGCTGAGATCGCCGAGCGCAGCGGTATCGGGCGAGCGACGCTTTACAAGTATTTTCCGGACGTGGAAGCGATCCTGTTCGCCTGGCACGAACGCCACGTTGCCGAGCACCTCCGACAACTTGCCGCAATAGGTGAGCAGCCTGGTGAGATCAGCGAACGGCTCGAAGCGGTGCTCGATGGCTATGCGCTGATCGTCCACAACCGCGGTCATCACGGCCCGGAAGTCGTGGCGCTTCTGCATCGAGGAGAGCAGGTTACGCGTGCCGAGCAGCAGCTGGTCACGTTTCTGCGTGCGCTCCTGGCGGAAGGAGCGAAAGCTGGCATGGTCAGGGATGATGTCGCGCCTGAGGAACTGGCGCGTTACTGCCTGCATGCGTTGTCGGCTGCCGCGGGCCTTTCCTCCCGGGCCGCGGTTCGCCGCCTCGTGAAGGTGACACTTGCGGGTCTGCGCGGCCGACGCTGATTGCCTTCGCCGCAATGCGTAGCTCAACCCGCCGCATCGCTCAGACCACGTAACAATCCCAACTCCCATAGTGCTCACGACTTCGCCTTCCCCGGGGGAAGCTCAGGGCAATGATGGCGATCCCGATTGCCACGCCAGACCACGAAGCGAGGGCCGACGCGCCCGAGAGCATCCATGGCGCTGCGATCAGCCACAGGCCAAACGCGACATTGATAAATCGCAGCGACCGGCCCACTTCCGCCATCGCCATCACCGCGACAGTGATGATCAGCGCGCCCATGAGGTGATCGCTGTTTGCCATCGGTGGACGCGTATCGAACGCCAGTCGTGTGAACATCAGCCAGACGCCGAGTGCCGTGCTCAGCAACAGCGTCCAAGGCACGTTTACCCCGCGAGCCGCCGAACCCAGCATCCGCCCAGGCGAGGCGCCGAAATCCGGGCGCTGATCCTGGCCGCTGCCCGGCGATGCCCCGCCCTGGAAGAAGACGCGCCACAGCCGCTCGCCCCGGCGATGCGCCTGCGCGAGGTATTGGCCCATCGCGACAAGCTCATCGAGCGTGAAGGGAATCATGATGAGCATCGCGAGCGCGGCGATCAGGCACAAGCTGCAATAGGTGCCGATCATGATCGGCTGAATGACGATGAAGTAGATGCTCACGACTCCGAGCGGAACCACGACGATGCCGAACATCGCGACCATCCAGGGCATCGTGCGCCAGCGGCGCCGGTCACCCATCGCACCCATCAGCACCTCGAACAGGTAACTCACCGCCCCGAGCCCGGCGTCTGGAACAGGCCAGGCCTTGGACACCTCCGAGGTAATGATGAACTCCGTACCGTTCCTGGCTCCGCCGCCGGCAAAGAACGGATCCCAGACATGCTCGATGTGGCCGAGCTGGTAAGCAGTAAGTGCGCGAGAGATGAGAAAACCGACCAAGCCGAGCGCGATGATCGGGAGCCGCTGCAGGTACGTCGACGGGCAGTAGGTCCATCCGGGCGGCAGATCGGATGAGTCCATCATGGACTCTTGACTCATGCCGGGCATCATCGGCACGAGGACCGCAAAGGCGATCACGAAGGCGCCTATCAGCGTGTCGTTCAGGTATACCGCCGGACCTGGCGTCCAGAAAATGAGCGGTGCAAAGAGCAGCCAGATGCCGACCGCGGTATTCGCCCATTGAGCCCAGGCAAACCGTCTTGAGAGCGATAACGCTCCGAAAAGCATGATGGCGAGACCGCTCGCGAAATCGCTCCAGGCGAGCCACACGCTGCGCAGTTCCGGAGGGGGAAGACCCCGCTCGAGCGTGACCTGCCTGATCAGATCGGTGAAGGGCTGCGGATCAAAGCTGCCGAAGATGAAGGGGCTCGTTGCGAGCCAGGCTCCGAGCGCGATATTCGTGAAATGCACCCAGAGCATCGAAAGATGCATCGAGGTCATCTGCTGGGCGTGATCGCGTTGTGCCGGGTCGTCTTTTCCGTTTGAGCTTCCGGCTCGATCGTGCGGCGTGCCGGGCAGCTCCCCCGACGTGACCGGCTGCCGGGCGGCCACGGCCGCGGCGTTCAGCTTATTGGCTCGATACCACCCGATCGGATCGGATTTCAGTGCGGTGATGATCGTCGGAAGCGTCGCGCGCAGTGAGTGCTTGGGCTGCCACCCGAGAGCTTCCCGGGCGCGTGCGATGTCGATCTCGTAGTGATCGTCAGCACTGTCCACCATCCATGGCCGGACGAAGACATCCTCTTCCAGCACCTCATCCTGAAGCCATGCGCCGCTTTTCGCGAGCGGCTTCGCGATTCGGCGTGTTTCCCATTCTTCGCCGTGCACGAGCTGCCCGATGCTACGCTGCAAATCGCCGAAAGAGGGCGTGTCGGTTTCGGCGAGCAGAAACTTCGATTCCACAGGCAGCGCCGCGCGACGATCGACGATGCGCAGCAGAGCGTCGATGAGATCCTCGAGATGGATGGAGGGCTGACCGGTATTGAGATTTCCTGGGTACAGGTGGCTCTGGAGCGTGCGCTGGTAGATGCGCGCGATCTGGTGTGCGAGAAACGTCGAGCGGCCCAGGTCGTCATACACGCCCGCCGGGCGAATGATGACGAGCGGAACCGAACCGTGCTGGGCATGAAGCAGTCGTTCGGTCTCGAGCTTCGAGATCCGATACGGAAACCGGGCATCGAGCGGAGAGTCCTCGTTGATGCGTGTACCGGGCGGGGCAGGCGCATGTACGAGCATCGTGCTGGCGAATACGAACTGCTCGAGGTCGAACGATTTCAGCTCACGGAGAAGCCGCTCAGTGCCGCGAACAGTGACCTGCTCGTATTTCGGGTTCGGCTCGCCCGTGAGATCGAAATAGGCCGCGAGGTGAATGACCGAGGCGATGCGTGCACCCTGCTCGGCGCGTACTCGTTGCAGAGTTGTCTGCACACTCGAGTCCGAAGTCAGGTCCATCTCAAGGAAGGAAACGTCTTTCGACACGCCTCCCAATGGGGTTTTCAGGTCGAGACCCACAACGCGATACTGGCGCGAGAGGGCCCGGCACAGCGCGGACCCGATGAGACCGCTGGCGCCGGTCACCAGCACTAACGGCTTGGAGTCGGGCAGCGGGCGCAGGTTGTTTCCGCCCGACATGGCGCTCGATGAAATCACGCCAGCACCGCAAACAGGATGAGCACGGCCCCGAGTCCGATCGTGATGGGTGTCAGCCCTGCGCGGACGTGAGTGGCATCGAACGCCCGCACGTGCGCACGGGCCCGGCGGTCAAAGCGACCGAGCGTGCGATAAAGGGCGGCCACGGGTCTGAAGAGATTATCCGGATGCTCCACCGCCGGCTCCTCAGTCATTTGACCGTTCCACGCTTGCGGTACTGCTCGCAATATCCGTTCCGTCTCGAGCTGATTCAGGGATAGGCCTGCAGAACCACCGTGTTGTAGCGGCCCAGCTCAGGTGGGTCGGGCTAGGCTTGCGCGCGAGCGACCCGAATCGTCAGGGCGACGTCGGCCTCGAGCGCCCCGAACGGAGATACTTGATCAGCGCCGCAATACCTAGAACAAGCAGCGCGACGAGCAGTACCCACAGCAGCATTCCGAAACCCATCATCCAACCCATACCGGGCATGTTCATGCAGTTCATTACAACTTGCCGGCCTGCGCCGGCCTCCTCGTAAACGAGCAAATTCAGCAGACGTCAATAGATAGCAAACCGTGAGCCCAGGCCAACGCGGAGGACCGCCGCCGCGCGGCTTATCCGATGGCGACTATCAGGGCACTAACTCTGCGGCTGTGCGCGTCCCTCGTACATGAAGCTCATGGGTCTGGGCCCCTTCATGTAACCCGTCTCGAGATACAGGATCGAGAATCCAGCGCGTTCGATGAGTTCTCTAATAGGCCGATTGAGATGACAACCACCGCCGACGCACTTCCACGCAGGCGTGAGCCGATCCTGCCAGGAGCGAACACTCGGCTCCGGTGCACGACCATGTTCGACGAACAAAAGATTGCCTCCCGGCTTGAGCACACGGCGCATCTCAGCGAGTGCGACCGAAACCTGCGGAATACTGCATAACGTCCAGGTGGTCAGCACTGTATCGATGCTGTGGCGATCGAGAGGAATGGCTTCGGCGGACCCTTCGATGAGCTCTACAGGCACCGCATGTCGTTCGGCGAGTCGTCGGGTCATTGCGATGAGCCGCGGCGAAGGATCAAGACCGACGATCTCACGCGCACGCGTGTCATAGTGCGGCAGATTGAGGCCAGAGCCGATGCCGATTTCAAGAACCCGGCCTTGCGCATGCTCGAGTGTGCGTTGCCGATACGGCAGAAGCTCGCGCTTGCGCATCGCCAGGTTTATGACATGAGGCAGGATGTGCTGCTCGTAGAAGCTCATGGCCCTCACTCCGTCGAAGACTGTCCTCCTGCAGTGAGTTCGCGCTCACGCGCGAATTGGTTACAGGCGTCTCACAGCTGCAAAGCGCGGATCAGCGCTCGGGCGGCCGGAAGCGGTGTCTATGGAATATGGAAGGCTCGATCGAGCGAAACTGCGCCGCCGCCGCGGGCGATCAGGAAGAGCAGAATCGCAGCCCAGCTCAGGTGTTTGGGCCAGGCATCGGGATAGACGAAGGTCTGGATCACCAGCGTCATGCACAGGAGTGCCAGCGCGGAGAGGCGAGTTAACAAGCCCAGCACCAGCAGTATGGGAAAGAGGTGTTCGGCGTAGGTTGCGACATGTGCTGCGACGTCCGAGGGCAGGAGCGGCACACGATATTCATCAGCGAAGAGCTGGTAGGTCGATGGGGTAATCGTGAGCATGCCGTCGACTTTCGTGCGGCCGGACATGAAGAACACCCCCGCGATCCCCAGGCGGGCGACGAGCAGCAGCACTCCGTCAGGAAGGAGTCGTTCAATCCAGCCGACCGCACGTCCGAGATGCTTCATCCGGTCATCTCTCCGGAATCGGATGGCTCTGCGAAGGCACCTGCGCTGATCAGCCTTGCAAGACTTGGAGCGAAGTGGGTGTTTTCATTAATGGTGACTGCAGCGATGGCAGCCGCGCCAAGCGTCGAGCCATCACGTACCGACGCGAGAAAGCGGATGATTCCGACATTGACGGCCTCGGCCGCTACCGCGCCAGTCGGTCGCGTGAGCAGGATGCCTTCGGCCGCGCCGTCAACTTCGAGCTCTGCTGGCGGTTGGGCAGGCGGGCGATTGTTGAGCCAGATCGTCACGGCGGAATGATTGAACCAGCCGAAGCGAGCCGCCGGGTGCAGGTCGATCCGCTGCTCGAAAATCTGCTCGGGCGCGCACCGGGCGAGTGTGTTCGCGCGAAGCACAGGTGCGTCGCATGCGAAGTGCGCCTCAGTCCAGAGCCGATCGATCCGTGCAACGTCGGGTAAGTAGGGCAATTCCGCAGCCGGGCCAAAGTCAGCGAGGAACTTGGGAAAATCCATGCCATACAGCGCCAGCACGGGAGACGAGGGTGGACGTGCACGAATGAACTCGCCTGCACACGCCGCGAACCATTCCCGACCGACGAGCCGCTCGATCGTGGGATAGTTGGCCGCGAGCGCATCGATGAGTCCTTTGAGGGCGGTATTGCGATAGACAGCGAAGCCGTCGGGCCAGGCGTCTGCGTGCGCGCTCCGCGGAGAGGTGTCGAGCAACGAGCGAAAGAACTCACTCTGGAACGCGCGCAGCTCAGGCATTGGTGGCGCTCCGTTCAGGGCTTGGACGTGCACTTGCCACCTGCAATTGGTCCGCGCGGTTTCGTTCGGCCCACAGCTCAGCGAACAAGGGCAGATTGTCATCGCGCTCGATCAACGTCGGATGAGGGCCGACGCGCCTGATCAGTTCGGCGTACAGAGCCCAGACAGGCTCTGCAATCGGCGCGCCGTGCGTGTCGATGAGGAGTGGCCGCGGACCCGAATCGTCTGCGGCGTGTCCGGCAAGATGAATTTCACCGATGGCTTCGACCGGCACGGCGCGAAGGTACTCTTCGGCATCGAATCCCAGATTGCGAGCGCTGATGTAGACGTTATTGACGTCGAGGAGCAACCCGCAACCGGTGCGTCGCACGAGCTCGGAAAGGAAATCCGTCTCCGCCAGCTCGTGGCCTTCAATCCGCATGTAGAGCGAAGGATTTTCGATGAGAATGCGTCGCCCAAGCACGTCTTGAACGATCTCGATATTCCTTGCGATCCGATGCAAGGCCGCCCGCGTGCGAGGAAATGGGAGCAGGTCTGGCAGGTACGCGCCGTCCCAGACCGACCAGGCAAGATGCTCCGAAACGGAGAACGGCTCGACGCGATCGACGAGTCGTTTCAAGCGATCGAGGTGTGCCGGATCAGGTGGTGCATCGCCGGCGAGGCACAGCCCGACACCGTGCACAGAGACCGGAAACTCCCGCCGCAGCACCTCCAACATGGCGAGCCGCGGCCCGCCGTCGACCATGTAATTTTCCGCGTGGATCTCATACCACGCGCCCACCGCCGGATGGGCCAGCACTTCGTCGAAATACTCGGGTTTGAAGCCCAGTCCGGCGGACGGTTGCACGATCGGCTCAGTTCGTGAAGATCAGGTGATCGGCGTGAGCGAGCCCGCTCCCTTGGGCGTCTTGATCGTCGTGCAGGTCCCCTTCGGAACGTTTTTCCAGGCGTTGCCCTGATAGTCCGCTTTGGAGGTTCCTGCGCAGGTCGTGCCGGCGCCAGCTTTGCAGTCGTTCTTGCCGGCGAGGGCGACGCCGTAGCATTTCTCCATTTCGGGCTTGGCCTTCGCATCCTTCATCTTGCTCATGTCGTCCGCCATCGCCGCGCCGGAGGCCAAGGCAGCCAGTGCGAGCGTGGCGAGGGTCATCTGCACGGTCTTCATCAGGAGTCTCCTTCTGGGTGGAGCGGGCGGGATGCTCAGCGCGGTGGGCCGCTGGGTGCCCCCGGCCGCTCCCGTTGAGTTCGTGCGACCGCGGCGCTCGGTTACAGGAGGAGGGAGGCTTTGGGTGCGATCCTGGATACCTTGCCTTGGACGTTGCCTGCGGGGCGCCGGGTCGCTGTAACCTTCAGGCCCCGAGGCCCGAACTCAGTCATCGGAGTACCCGTGCCGCACGCCGAGCTTCGACTGAAAACGCTGATGCTCGCGAGCCTGAGCGGCGACGGCCGGGCCTATCGCGATCTCCTGCAAGAGCTTGCCGGACATCTGCGCGTGTATTACCGCCGACGGCTCGGCGAGGGGCGGCCGGAAACCGAAGACCTGGTGCAGGAGACGTTGATGGCGGTGCACTCGCGCCGGTCGAGCTATGACAGCTCGCAGCCTTTCACCGCGTGGGTCTACGCAATGGCCCGCTACAAGCTGGTGGATCATTTCCGACGGGAAAGTGTGCGGGCGGCGGAACCCATTGATGACCGCCAGGATCTCTTTGCGGCGGATGAGTATGAGCCCGCCGGTGCCGCCCGCGATATCGAGCAACTCCTCGCGGAGCTGCCTCCGCGTCAGCGCGAAGCGATCCGGCTGACACGTATCGACGGGTTATCGATCGACGAGGCGGCTCAACGGACGGGCCAGTCCGCCTCGGCGACGAAAGTGGGCATTCACCGGGGCTTGAAGCGATTGCGCGCCCGGTTGGGTATCGGTGAGCACGATGCAGACGACTGAACTGATCGATCAACTTGCGGCCGGCTTGCAGCCGACGCCGTCGCGCGCGCGTCTTCTCGGCGTCGCGCTCGCGCTGGGTGGGCTCGTTGCATTCGCGGTGGTGTGGGGGTTTCTCGGCCTTCGTCCCGATCTGGGCCGTGCGGTGCTCACGGCGTCCTTCTGGCTGAAATGGGCGTTCACGTTCCTGACGGCCGCGGTGGCTTTCGCGCTTTCCGCGCGGCTCGCGCGGCCGGAGAGTAAGCCTGGGTGGTGGCCGGTGGCCCTCGTGGTCCCGCTCGTCGCGCTGGCACTGTTCGCGTGCGTCGAAATGCTCAACGCGCCGGAAACGGAGCGGCGGATGATCTGGATGGGTCAGTCCGCCTTCCAGTGCTTCTGGTGTATTCCGGCGCTCGCCATCCCATTTCTGCTTGGGATGCTGTGGGCATTTCGCCGCTTCGCTCCCACGCGCCTGCGTCTCGCGGGGTTCAGCATCGGCGTGCTCGCGGGAGCGGCGGCTGCGGCGGTGTACGCGTTTCATTGCGATGAGACAGCGCCGGCGTTCGTGGCAACGTGGTACAGCGCGGGGATGCTGCTACCTGCGGTCGTTGGGGCGATCGTGGGACCGCGCGTTCTGCGCTGGTAAGAACTCGTCGCAGGAGGCTCGACTACATCTTGTGTACGCCGTCCGGAGCAGGGGGCTGAACGGCACCTTCGTACGCAAGGGGATTTGCCGATAGTTGCAATTCCGAACGTCGTCGCTAATCGCCGGGGCGGGCAATAGTGTGCTGGCGCTACCGAGCGCCGCCGCGCATCCGATACCGGCCGAACGCCCGTTCGGGAACATAGATCAGGAGAGGTCCGCCAACGAAGAGCGCGATCGACAACATGAGCCACCCTCGCGCGCCGAGTGCCAACACGCCGGAGCCGTGAAGCAGTGAGATGACCGCGAGAGACAGGAAGAACGGAGCCGTCAAATAGCAGTGCAGCCGACGACATCGGTGGGCATTGAGCAGACACGCGCTGCCCATCCAGGTCAGGAGAATCGGCCAGAAGATGACGCGATACCGTCCGGCGAGAAACGCGGTCACGAGCAGTATCGCAGCTGGAACACCCCAAATGAGGAAGAGCCTCAAGCCGCGCGCCCAGTCATTCGGAGCGGACACGTCGCACCCGTCGCAGGCCGCGCGCGCTCTCGTCATTGCCACGACCCGCGCCGTTGGCGTACCACTGTCAGGATTGCCTCGGCTTGGCTGAGCCACAGCATGATTGCGCCATCTGGACAGGCGGGCACGGAACCGATCCGTAGGAACAGAAGACGCAGCAGTCGCCCGCCTTTGGTCGTAACACCGAGCCGCAACCCGTGCAGTCGAAGAAGTAGATGCACGCATCGGTCGGCATCGTCTCGACAGAAACGTATCCGCATTCAGGGCACGTCACCTTGCTCTCGAGAGTCGTCTCAGTCGCCATTGCGCAGCACCCTGGCCGGAAATCCCGCGCGGGTCACTGCCGTCGCGAGGGCCTCTGGTGCCGTCCTCGATGGATCGAAGGTCACGGTCGCGGTGTGCGCTTTCATGTCGACCGTCGATCCGGTCACGCCGGGAACGTGAGACAACGCTTTACGCACAGTGATGGGACAGGTCGCGCAGGTCATGTGTTCGACTCCCAACGTGATCGTGCGTGACTCAGCGGCGAAGGCCGATGAGGCAAGAAGAAGGAAAACGAGCATTCCGGTCTTTGTCACGGGGCGTTCCTAGACGAACCACGGGATGTAGTAGGGAAAAAGCAGCAGCGGCACGATGACTGCAACTGCGATCCACAAAAACCGACGACGACGTCGGAGGACGGCCGGTTCTGCGCAGCTTTGGCCGTCATTGCAACGACTCGCCGGGCCGTAGAGCCGCCACCCGGCGAAACCCAGTGCCGCGAGCGCAAAACCCGCGAACCACGGTCGATATGGCTCGAGAGCGGTCAGGTTCGTGAGCCAGGCGCCTCCGATACCAAGAGAGACCAGGACCAGAGGCACCACACAACATAGCGACGCACCGGCAGCCGCCACGGCACTCGTCACGATCGCCCAACGCGGGGAAGGGCTTGAGGGTGAAGCTTCCATGGGCGCATCCTAGCTTCCGTACCTGCGTACGGAGTCAAGCCGTGTCGGAATCGCTGACGATCGGAGCGCTCGCGAAGGCCGCGCGCGTGCATGTAGAGACGGTTCGGTATTACCAGCGGCGCGGTTTGCTGCGCGAGCCCGCTCGCCCATTGAACGGCATTCGTCGTTACGGCAACGCTGACGTTGCGCGGTTACGCTTCATCAAACATGCGCAGGAGAGCGGCTTCGCGTTGAACGAAGTTCAGGAACTGCTTCGTCTCAGCGGTCGGCCAGCATGCGATGCAAGCCGCGCGTTGGCGGCCCGGAAATTGGCAGGCGTAGAGGAGAAGATGCGGACGTTGAGCCGGCTGCGGCGGGAGTTGCGGGCGTGGGTTGCTGCGTGCGATGCGAACACCAACGAGCACTGTCCTGCGTTGGAGAAGCTCGCGCGTTGACGGCAACTTCAAAGCGGCCCGGCGCGTAGCGATCTGCACTCCCTAAACCTCGTACCGCATTTCGCCACAGTCCGGGCGGTAACGCTTGTACGTTATGCCCGCGACGTGCCTCCGTTACGATTTTCTCTTTTTAGCCGTGCTATGTGCAGGCATCTTGCAAGCCGTCGTGGTCGGCGCAACCGCGGTCTGCGAATGCGCAAGCTGCTGCAGGATTCGGCAGTCCTTTGCCGCTTGCGCCCGCTGACAGTGCCCGCGCAGATCCTGCAGTTGCTTCTTGAGCGCATTGAGCGCTCGAATCCGCGCCGCAATGTGCACGATGTGCTGGTCAACGAGGGTGTTCACCTCCGAGCAATTCCTCTCCGGCGCGTCGCGAATCGCGAGCAACGCGCGGATCTCCTCCAGCGTCATGTCGAGAGAGCGGGCGTGGCGGATAAAGACCAGGCGCTCGACATGCTCAGTGCTGTACCGCCGGTAGTTGCTGCCCGTACGTGCCGTCTTGGGGAGGAGCCCTGCCTGCTCGTAGTAGCGAATGGTCTCGGTCTGACAGCTGGCGGCCTGCGCCACTTCACCGATGCGCATGGATGTGTGTCCTCGAGATGCTTGACCTTGGAGTAACTATAAGGTTTAGCCTCCGCTCCTTCAAATGAGAGGGATTCCTGTGGCGGACGCGCGCGAACTCATGCCTGACGCCTGCTGTGGCTGCCGCTCCAGCTCGACAACGCCTCAGCCGGCTCCTGAGGCGCAGATCGCTGATGATCGGACGGTCCTCCGCATTCCGCGGATGGACTGCCCGACCGAGGAGGGCCTCATTCGCGAGAAGCTCGGCCGGATCGCCGGCATCGCCTCGCTCGACTTCAATCTGCTGCAGCGTCGATTGACACTCACCCATGCCGCGGGCGCCAGGGACGCTGCGCTTGCAGCGCTGAAGTCGATCGGCTTTGACGCGGAAGTCGAGCCCGCGGCCTCTCGTGCTGACGCGAGCCGGGTCACACCGCCATCCACATCTCGTTCAAAATGGCTGCTCCTGAGCGGTGCGACTGTTGCGGCTGTTCTTGCCGAAACCGTGCATTGGGCAAACGGCGGCACCAATCTCTGGGTGATTGCGCTCAGCCTCGCGGCGGTACTTACCGGGGGCCTCGAAACTTACAAGAAAGGCTGGATCGCCCTCCGGAACCGAACCCTCAACATGAATGCGCTCATGTCGGTAGCCGTCACCGGCGCGATGGCCATTGGTCAGTGGCCGGAAGGGGCAATGGTGATGGTGCTGTTTGCGCTCGCTGAGCTCATCGAGGCCGGCTCTCTCGATCGTGCCCGGCGCGCGATCGGCCAATTGATGGACATGGCTCCGCAGACTGCGGCAGTGCAAACCTCCGATGGCTCCTGGCTCGAACTCGAAACGAGTGACGTCACGCTTGGCAGCATCGTGCGTGTGCGGGCGGGGGAGCGCATTCCGCTCGACGGCGTCCTCACGCGCGGCCAATCGACAGTGAATCAGGCCCCCATCACGGGCGAGAGTCTGCCGGTTGAAAAGCAAACGGGCGACCCCGTGTTTGCGGGCACGCTCAACGAAGCCGGCGCGTTCGAGTTCCGAGTCACCGCGCTCGAGAACGATACGACGCTTGCCCGGATCATTCATTCGATTGAAGCCGCGCAGAGTGCTCGCGCGCCCTCGCAGCGCTTCGTGGACCGATTTGCGCGCGTCTATACACCGATCGTTTTCGCAGTCGCGCTGCTCGTCGCCGTTCTGGCTCCCTTCGTTCTCGGCCTGACCTGGTTGGACAGCATTTACCGGACGCTGGTGCTGCTCGTCATCGCGTGTCCCTGTGCGCTCGTGATCTCGACGCCGGTCACGATCGTCAGTGCGCTCACCGCGGCAGCGCGCCGGGGGATTCTCATCAAGGGCGGGACGTATCTCGAGGCCGGCAGAACGCTCAAGGGGATCGCGCTGGACAAGACCGGAACGCTCACGCGCGGGAAACCGGAAGTGACGGACTTCATTCCGCTCGGGTCCGTCGAAGCAAGCGAATCGCTGCGGTGGGCGGCGAGCCTGGCGGCGCTATCCGATCACCCGGTGTCGAAGGCGATCTCCTTGTATGCGAGTGCCGATAACCGGCGAGAAGTCGTGATGGACTTCGAGTCCCTTGCAGGCCGGGGTGTGCGCGGATGTGTGGCCGGACGCTTGCTGTATCTGGGAAGTCCGCGCCTGGCCAGAGAACAGGACGCCCATCCCACCGATCTCACTTTGCGCTTGCAGACCCTGGAGCAGCAAGGCAAGACGGTCGTGCTCCTGATCGAGGGAAGAACGCCGCGTGCGATCTTCGGCGTTGCAGACACGCCCCGCAAGACGAGCCGCATGGCCATCGAAGATCTGCATCGACTCGGCATCCGCACGATGATGCTGACGGGGGACAACCGGCATACTGCGGAGGCCATCGCCCGCGAAGTCGGTGTGGAGGAAGTCCGCGCCGAGCTGCTGCCGGAACAGAAGCTCAGCGCAATCGAGGAAATCGAGCGTCGCGTGGGCGCTGTGGGAATGGTGGGAGACGGGATCAATGACGCGCCCGCTCTGGCGCGCGCGCAGATTGGCTTTGCGATGGGCGCGGCAGGTTCGGATACCGCGATCGAGACCGCAGACGTCGCGCTGATGGATGATGACCTGCGCAAGCTGCCGGCTTTCATTCGCATCAGCCAGCGAGCCTCCGCAGTTTTGCGTCAGAACATCGCTGTCGCACTCGGTATCAAGGCCATCTTCCTGGCGCTGACCTTTGCGGGGCTTGCCACCATGTGGATGGCGGTATTCGCCGATATGGGAGCGAGCCTGCTCGTCGTCGCTAACGGGTTGCGCCTCCTCGCCCCGCGTACATTGGAGAGCTGAAGTGATTCCTGTGATTGTGCCTGCTGCAACGACTTGCGCTCCCGCGACGCGGGTGCATCCCATTCGCGATGGGCGACTTCTTCGCCTGCATTCATGGGAGCTGGTCGTCGCATTGCTATGCGCATGGATTCTTCTGCCGGTTGATGTGGCAAGGGCGGCAGAGGAGACCGAGACTGAAGTCCGGCAAGTCTGGCAGATGCTCGACTATCTCGCTGTCGACTATTCCGGTGCGGTCGCGAACGGCACCATTACGTCGCCGTCCGAGTACGCGGAAATGCAAGAATTTGCGGGCGCGGCCCGCAAGCGCCTGGCAGCGCTGCCGGAGAAGGACGAGCAAGCGCGGCTCGTCGCGCGCGCGAATAATCTCGTAACAGCGGTTGGAGCGCGTGCCGATGCGGCCGAGGTCGCTCGGATTGCGCACGATCTAGCTGATCGCTTGATTGCGAGCTACCCCGTCCCGCTGGCGCCGCGAAATGCGCCCGATGCTGCACGCGGCGCGCAGCTCTACAGCGAACTCTGCTCGTCCTGTCACGGCGCTACAGGGAATGGCGATGGCCCGGCGGCTGCATCTCTGGACCCGCATCCGATTGCGTTCACCGACTCTGCGCGCGCCCGCGAGCGCAGTCTCTTTTCCTTGTATCAGACCGTCAGCCAGGGTGTATCCGGCACGTCGATGGCGAGCTTTGGGGCGCTGCCCGATGCGGACCGCTGGGCGCTCGCGTTCCACGTGGGGCGGCTTGCTTACCCATCATCGATCGCGCAGGCCGGGGAGCAACGATGGGCTCGCGAGGAGTCGCTCAAGAACCGCATCCCGAACATGGCGAGCTTGACGCGCGCGAGCGAAGTCGGTCTTGCAAGCGCCATCGGCGCGACACCAGCACGAGAAGTCATCGCCTATCTGCGCGCACATCCGGAAGTGGTGCTGAAGGACGCGAGCCCTGCGGCACTCGCGCTCGCCCGGACTCGTCTCGCCGAGAGCGTGGACGCCTATCGCGGCGGCGACACCGAGCGGGCGACACAATTGGCGCTGGCGGCATACCTCGACGGGTATGAACCGATCGAGCCGCTCATGGCAGTGCGCGATCCAGAGCTTCTGGCTCATGTGGAGAGCGCGATGGCGCAATATCGCTCGAAGATTGCTGCCGGGGCGCCAGTCACGGACGTCGAAGCTGAGGCCCGCGCGCTGCAGTCGCTGCTGTCGGATTCAGAAGGTGCCCTTGGCAACTCCGAGGCGAGCCTGATGAGCGTGTTCCTCGGCAGCCTCACGATTCTCGTCCGCGAGGGCCTTGAGGCGCTTCTCATCGTTGTTGCGATTATAGCGTTCCTCCGTAAAGCGCAACGACAGGACGCATTGGTCTACGTGCACGGTGGCTGGATTCTGGCGCTCGTCGCCGGCGTCCTGACATGGGGCGGAGCAACGTACTTCATCCGAACCAGCGGCGCGGGCCGGGAATTGACGGAGGGAGCGTCTTCACTATTCGCCGCTGCAGTTCTTCTCAGCGTCGGGCTATGGATGCACGGCAAGAGTCTCGCCGGTCGATGGCAGCAGTACATCGACCAGCAAGTCTCGCGCGTGCTCACGAAGCGCTCGATGTGGTTCCTCGCGGGGCTCGCGTTCCTTGCGGTCTATCGCGAGGTGTTCGAGACCATTTTGTTTTACGCGGCGCTTTGGAGTCAGGGGAACGGCGGCGCCATTCTTGCGGGACTGCTCGTCGGCGTCCTCATTCTGGCAGCGATCGCGGTCGCCCTGTTGCGCTATAGTCGGCGATTGCCGATCGCGAAGTTCTTCCTGGTCAGCTCGTTGTTTATCGCCGTTCTGGCTTTCGTCCTCGCCGGCAAGGGCGTCGCAGCGCTCCAGGAGGCGGGTGTGGTCGGCGTGCATCCGATTGCATTTCCGCGGATCGAGCTTCTGGGGATCTATCCTTCAGAGCAATCGCTGCTGACCCAACTCGTTGTCGTGGCACTTGCGATTGGTGGCTTTCTGTTGAATCGGCGATCTGGAGCAGCATCGCGGCGCTCGGCGGCGCGCACGTAATGTGCACAAGCAGGCGCCCGATGCGGTTGGCCAAACCGTCGCCGGGATCTGGCGTATATCAATAGATCCCATGTTCGTCCTGCTCCGAGTAGTGGCTGCTTCAATTGGCTTCCGTTACGCGAGCTGATGCAGGATGGCGCAGTCTTACGCGGCCGCGATCCCTGGTAGTGTCGCAGCAGATCCTATGTCGTAGCCCTACACGGGGGTGTGGTTTGTGATCTTCCGGCACTTCGCAGCCCTGGCGACGCTCGTCACGGGAACTGCGTTGGCCCAAGACCCGCTGGCGGGTCGAGCGGTTACCGAGGCGCTGGCTGCCGCCAGCGAAGAAGGCATGCGCATCGTCTACTCGAGCGCGCTCGTCTCTCCGGCGTTGCGTATTGAGCACGAGCCTGCAGGTACGGACACGACCACGCGCCTGCGCGAGGCGCTTGCCGAGCACGGCCTCGCGCTTCAGGAGGCGAGCACGGGTGTATGGTCCGTGGTTCGCAGCGATCGTGCGGCCATATCCGGATATTTGACGGATAGCGAAACCGGGCAGGCGCTCGTTGGCGCGCGTGTCGAAGTCTCTGATAGCGATGCCAATACTCGTACTCGATCCGACGGGTGGTTTTTCCTGTGGGACCTCGCGCCTGGCACATATCAACTGTCGGCCGTGGCGGACGATACATACCAGTCAACGCGCCAGACGGTCCTGCTCGCCGCTGGCGAGCCCCTGTGCGTGCGGCTTGCACTTGCTCCGAAGCCTGCCGACCTCGAACAGGTGAGCATCACAACCAGCCGCTACACCGTTGTTGCGAACTCCTTGATGCCCCCTGCCACACTCGACCAGAATGCGCTCGACGAGCAGCCTGCACTTTTCGACGATGGGCTGCGTAGCTTGCGGCGCTTTCCAGGCACCGCTGGATCCGAGTTCTCTGGCCAAACGTATGTGCGCGGAGGCGACGCGAACGAGAACCTGACACTCGTCGATGGTGTTCCGATCCTGCGTCCCTTCCACTTCGAAGGACTGCCCGTACAGCTTGGCGTGCTCGACCCTTCGTCCGTTGCGCAGATCGATCTCTATTCCGGTGTGCTGCCCGCGGAGTACGGCGGCCGAATGAGCTCCGTCGTCAATGTGCGCCCGCGGCGGGCGGCCGCGCCGCGCGGAGGGCGGGCGAGCGTAGGCCTGCTCAACGCGAGCGCTCGACTCGACGGCGCTTTGCCTGAAGCGGGCGGTGACTGGTTTCTCGCAGGCCGGCGCGGGCTTCTGGATCTGCTGTCGGACGCCGCTCATCCCGACTACGGGCATCCAGCCACGGGTGACGGGATCGGTGAGCTTCGCTTGAATCTGCGGCCGGAAACAACTGTCGCGGCAGGAGCGCTCGGGTCTGTCGACAAGGTTTCTCTTGTGATTCCGGAACGAAGTTCGCAAGTGTCAGCCGACAGCCGTTATGCACAGACATGGCTGGGAGTCGAGCAGTGGTTTGGCCCGGCGCGACTCGCGTCTCGTGCTTCGTTCTCGAGCATCCATCAGGAGCGGCGAGGCAGTGCCGCTGACGCCGAAACGATCGCTGGTCGGCTGCTCGACAACCGCGACGTGCGCACGTTCACGCTTAGCCAGGATCTCCTAGTACCACAATCCGATTTCGTCTCACTGCAGGCAGGGTGGCTCCTTGCACGCTCGCAGGGCGACTATGTCTACGAGAAAGAAGCACACTTCGCCCCGGAAGTCGTGCGTGATCTGAACCCGTCCATGACCGGCGATCTTGCGCTCGCGAAGAACACCAGCATTACTCGAATCGGTGCGTACGTGGCGGCAAACGTGAAGCTACCTCGGAGCGTGCAAGCGACAATCGGGCTCCGCAATGAGTGGCACGAGTTCGATGGATTGCAGCGCGAGTCCGCGCTCGATCCGCGGCTCTCTTTCATGTTTGCGCCGAGCGAGCACTCGAGGCTGCGCATGGCATGGGGCAAGATGAGTCAGTTTCCCATCGCCTCGGAACTGCCTCTGTCTCGCGGGCAGGAACGTTACGACCGGCCGGCTCACGCAAGCCTCGCGCTCGTCGGCTGGGACTATGCGATATCGCCAGACCAGGCGCTGCGTGTGGAGATTTACGACAAGCGCTGGCGTCATGTGTGGCCCCGATTCGAGAGCCGCATCAATCCCCTGGCGACGGTACCGGAGCTGGAGCCGGATCAGAGGCTCGTCGCGCCGGAGCGCTCGCGCGCGTATGGTATCGATCTGTATTTCACCGGTAGGCTGACGGACAGCGTTCAAGGGTGGTTGAGCATTAGCCGTTCGCGGGCGCTCGACGTCATCGCTGGCGTGCGACAGCCTCGCAACTGGGATCAGCCCTGGGCCTTACGCGCGGGAGCGACACTCGAGCGATGGGGATGGACATGGTCGAGTGATCTCAGCGTCCATACGGGATGGCCGGCCACGCGATACACCATCAGTGCGGATGGATCCGTCCAGCTTGATACGCGAAACGGGTCACGACACCCGACCTATGCGGCGTTGGACCTGCGCACCCAGCGTTCTTTCCCGCTGACACGTGGCCGTCTGCAAGTGGTCGCGGAGCTCACGAACGTTACCGACCGTGAGAATCGATGCTGTGCTCGCCTTCAATACACCCGCGATGCCAACGGTGCACTGATGGTCTCCGCACGGCAGCAGTCCTGGCTTCCAGTTCTGCCATTCGTGACGCTAGCATGGGAGTTCTGATCGCTTATCGGAATAGTCTCCTGGCTGGACGAGCTCGGTACTACTGGTCGTCAGCCCGGGCGGCGCTATCCGCACAGCGCGTCGCAACGCTCAGGCGTTCCAGCTCCTTGCGCTGGTCCGCGAAGTAGCGTGCGGAGTCCGTCGCGGCCCCGAGCCGACGACTCGCCTCCGGATCGGTTTGTGAAAGCTCGAGCCCGGTGCTGGCGATCTCGAGCGCTCGGCATAGCGCAGCGGCTGACTGCGTGCCGTGTTCGAGGGCGGCAAAAACCACCGAGCTCGCCAGCGGCGGTATGGCCGAGTAGCCGGCGGCAAAGGTGAGCTCACTGGCCTGCATATCGACAGCTTTCTCGGATGCGAGCGGATCGGCAGCGGCGGGTGCGACCCGGGCGGCCGCTCGCCAGTGTTCCAGATAGTGGGCCATGACCCAGGCCAGCGTCTGCTGGTCCAGCGCATCGTGCAGCGAGCGATATTCCTCGCTACGACGGAACGCTTCGTACGAAGCAGTCGGCCAGCCGATGTATTGCGCAAATTGCTCCGGCGGAACGCGTCGCGGCTTCGACTGCCGGTCCCGCGACTGAACGCCCAATAACGCCGCTTGTCGCTGGGCGAAGGCGACGAGATCCCGATAACGGCGAGTCTTGGTCGCCACAACGGTCGCATCGTTGATGGTTTCGATTGCGTCGAGAAATCCCGTACTGAGCATAACGGCGTGTGTGGCTCGCGATCGGCGTGTGAGGGCGACGTGATGCGGGTTGCCGTCCGCGATCACTTCGACTCGAATAGACCCGAGACTCTTACGCTCCGCTGCCGGAATCGCGGACAGAAGTTGCGGTAATAGGTTTTCCTGTACCGCTGCCTTGGTGAACTTCAAATGGTCACCGGCGCCGGTACCCTCTTGAGCCGAAGCGCTCAGCGCTGTCGCCAGCATGATCAAGCCCAGTTGCAGGCGTGTTCGCACGTTCATGTCGTGCCCCTTTTCGGTATCGATCGATCACAGTCTGTGATGACTGCGCAGGTAGCGACGATACTCCGATTCAACCTTAATCCTCTGTCGTGCCTCTTCGTGTCCATGCAGCAATCCTGCCGTTTCAGCAGCGGAGAGCTCCTCCATGAGATGGCTCAGCATGAAGGCATGATTGAGCAACTCCTGATCCATATTCAGCAGGGCGCGTTCGTGAGCGCGCTCGTATAGCTGCGGATAGGAGTCGCGGACCTGCACATAGCTATCGATGTCGAGGCCGCTTGCGGCGTCTTCGGCGCGCTCGAGTGCACGCATGATGTCCGCATAAAGTAGAACGTCCTCATCATCCATCGATCCGATGCTGCCATCTCCTGTGCGCGTCGCACGAACCTGAAATCGGCGCTCGATATGTCGTGCGCCGCGCGAGTCGTCCTGTGCCAGCCCGATGTCGACAACGAGCTGCGCGTCAGCCACTGAATTGGCTGGCTCGATCTCCAGAAGCGCCACGCCTCGTTCTCCTGCCCGCAAGGCATCGATGTCGAGGGTGTAGACAGGGCCTGCCTGAGCAAGATCGTCACCGTAGACGTGCGCAATGCGCCCGCCGCTGATCCGGGTTTCAAGGAGGATGTCTCGTCCGACCGTGGCCGCTGGTACGCCAAGCGCGCGTTTGAGCGCAGCGGGAAGTTGATCGACATTCCCAAGCTTCACATAGCTGCCGTTTCCAACCCGTGCAAGGTCGGTCAGAAGAGAGGAGTCGCGCTTCGCACCGCAGGCGAACGTCGAAATGCGCATGCCCTGACCCGAAGAATCGCGCGCGATCGCTTGAATCTCTGATCCACCGGCGGAGGGTTCCTGTGCCACTTCGCCCGTGATGAGCAGGAGTCGTCGGTCTTCAGCGGCGGTGCGTTGACTGTTGATCTGTGCGATGCCTTCGCGCAGGCCTGCTGCCAGATTCTTGCCGCCTATGGCAAAGGTCTCTTCGAGGCGATGGTGCAAGAATGCCTTGTTCACAACCCGTCCGGCTGGCGCGAGCACCAGGGCGCTCTCACCCGAGGCAATCAGCGAAACGATGTCCTGCGATGAAAGGGAGTCGATCGCCAGACGTGCGGCGTCGAGCGCGCAAGGAAGCTGTTCGCGCATGGACTCCGACCGATCGAGGACGATTGTGAGATTGAGCGGCCTACGTGCCGGCTCGCCGTGGGCGACGTTCTGATAGTCGATCTTCAGCACGATGCGCGGTGGCGTCCAGCGCGTGTAGAGGGCGTGGCTTAGCGTTGCGCGAATTTGCACGGGTCCGGACGTCATCGCGCCGCTACCGGACGAATCCGTGTCGATTGGCTCGGCCGCAACCAACGCCGTCTGGTTATCGGAAGAAGAGGCCCGGTCTGCTCTGGTTCCACCGTGCGCGCCACACGCTGACAGCACGGATAGCGTTGCGAGACAGCTCAAAACCGTTGAGAGGATGCCGGTCATCGTGTTCGTCGATTGGCTCCCGGGTCATGGTTTCCGATATGAGGAAGCGCTTCCGGCGCAGCATTGCTCGGCAGAAGAGGAACCGACAGGGTGCGGATTCGGCTCGGGGTATAGCGAGTGCAATTCGCATCCGCGTAGCGTGTCCACCGCAGATCGCAGTCGGTGAGATAGCGATACGAACCGAACCCGAATACGTGATAGCGGAAGCTCAGGTATGGATGCGGATTGTGATATCCGAAGTCATGGAAGGCATCGTGCGAGGTGAGCCCATGGGCGCCCGAGTGGAAATGATTGAAGGAGCCGTGAGAGTGAGTGATGGAGTCGTGAACCTGGCTACCACTGTGCTCATGCATGCCGAGCGCGCCCCCCGCGCTCCAACGATTCCCTGAGTGCCAGACGCCGCCATGGTTTTGGTGACTCATGTGGCTACTGCCATGGCCTGCATGGCCAGTCGCGTGAGATCCATGTCCGCCCCCATGGCTTCCGTGCCCGCCGTCTGCTCTGGCCTCGCCGTTCGGCGCCAGCAGGAGAAGCAGCGCGAAACCGAGGGCCAGCGTGTGGAGTCGCGCGTTATCGGGAAAGTGAATCTGGGGAAGCCGGGGTTTAACTTTCATACCGCACCTCGTCCCGAGAGTCGGTGTTGCCGGCAAAGCCGGCTCAAGATTCGTCGCCTGCAAGCGATCTTACGCCCGAGCGGCGGCGGGGAGCATCAGGGCCGTGGGCTCGCGCATCCTCAGAAACCTGTTCCGGCGCGGGCAGCCTGCGCACGCGTTCCCTGCATGTCATTGATCGCGCTGACGCAGTGCCAATCGTGCGCTCGATTGCCTCCTCGGGGCTGCTCCATGGCTAGCCGAGCAGGTGAACCGTGTACTTGTCGGTTTACTCGAGTGCGCGCCGACACGTTCCGCTCTGGCATTTCGCAGCCCACTTCCGGCTCCACGCCACCGTCACGAGTGATGCGCGACCGCCGAAGTTCGGCTACAGTGGTCAGGTGCTGCGCCCATCGAAAATCGCCTTTCTGCTACTCACGCTGGCCACCCTCGCGGTGCCGGTGCGCACGGCGCTGACGCACCTGCATCTGTGTTTTGACGGCCAGGCGCCTGCGGTCAGTCTGCACGTGCAGGAGCTCGCGACCCATCACGAGATCGACGTGAGCGCTGATGGTCACAACGATCTGGATCTGGCGCTTTCCGAGGCGATGCCGGCGAAGAAGCTCGTGGCTTCCCCGGATCTGTCACCCGTCATCCTGGGCGCCTGGTTGCTCACGGCACACGTGCCGCCGCAGTCATACGCGTTGCCGCCTGCTGATTTCGTCTCCGCTTCACCTCATCCGGTCTTCGCGCTGCATCCGCCTTCGCGCGGCCCCCCAGTCTAGAACCTCTCGCGTTTCCAACACCGTTCGTTTGAAACCGGCCCTGCGCGCGCACGCGTGCAGCGACTGGAGGTTTTTGTGGATGTGTTTTCGGCGCGCCGACTTCGGGCGTGCATCCTCATCGTGGGCGCCTTCTTTGCGTCGCCTTCCTTGCACGCGCAGAACGCGTTCGATCCCACCGGGCCGCTCACGCTCGGAATGGCCATCGACGCGGCCCTGCGCAATAACGCGGATCTGACCGCAAGCTCATACGAACTCACCGCCGCACAGGCGCGCATCATCCAGGCGAGCCTGCGCCTCAATCCGCAGCTCTCGCTCGATCTGGAAAATTTCGCCGGCACCGGGGGCGTGAGCGGCGTGACCGCGCTCGAGGCCACGCTGAGCCTGGGCCAGGTGGTCGAGCTTGGAGGCAAGCGCGGGCGGCGGCGCGAAGCGGCCGAAGCGGACTTCGATCTCATCAGCGTCGAGCAGCAGGCGCGCGAGCTCGACGTGCTCGCGGAAGTGACCCGCCGCTTCATCGCCGTGGTCGCCGCGGAGGAGCGAGTCGCACTTGCCGGCGAAATCCTCGCGCTGTCGAACCAGACGCTCAACGCCATCGACACTCGCGTGAGTGCAGGGCGCTCGCCGGAAGCCGAGCGAACGCGCGCCCGGATTGCTTCAACGCGCGCCCTCATCGAGCACGGCCAGGCGCAGAGCGCCCTCCGGGGCGCGCGCAGCGATCTCGCGGTGCTCTGGGGCAGTCGCGAGGCGCGCTTCACGGGCGCGCGCGCCGAGCTCTTTGCGCTGCGGCCCGTCGAGCCCTTCGAAGAGCTGGCCCGACGGCTCGAGGAATCACCCGATCTGGTGCGCTTCGCCTCGGAGCGGCGGCTCCGCGAAGCGGAGCTGCGCCTTGCACAGGTGCAGGCGCGGCCTAACCTCGCGTTCAGTGCCGGCGTGCGGCGTTTGCACGCGGGCAACGACACCGCGCTCGTCGCGGGTTTCTCACTGCCGCTGATGGTGTACGACCGCAACCAGGGCGCGATACGCGAAGCTCAGGTGCGCCTCAGCCAGTCCGGCGCGCTGCGCGAGGCGGCACAGAATCGCGTCCGCGCAAGTCTCTTCGGCCTGCACCAGGAACTGCTCGCCACGCGTGATCGCTTCACGACCTTGAGCGAGGAGGCGCTCCCCCAGGCACGTCTTGCGCTCGAGCAGACGCGCACCGGCTATGAGCGCGGCCGCTTCTCGTTCCTGGAGCTCGCCACCGCGCAGGAAGAGCTCTTCGCCATTCGCGCCGCTGCACTCGAAGCGGCGGCCGATTTTCATCGTGTTCTTGCCGAGATCGAGCGCCTGACCCACCGCGCGCTCGTGCGTCCGGCACCCTGAAGGATTTCCCCATGCCTGCAATTTCTGTTTCCGTTCTGAGCCGTGTGGCTTTGCTCGCCTCGCTCGTACTCCTTCTCGGGCTCGCCGGTTGCGGCAAGCCCGCCGCCGAATCGACCCGCAACGATGAGGCGGCGCACGGCCATGATGAACATGCCGAACGCCACGGCGAAGAAGGCCGTGGCGCGACCGGTCACGATGAAGAGGGCCACAAGGAAGAGGGCTACGAGGAGGGCGCGCGTGAGGAGGGCGCGCATGAGGAGGGCGGACACGAAGAGCCCCTGAAGCTCTCGCCGGCGGCGCGTGAAGCCGCGCAGCTGGCCGTGGCGCCGGTGGGGCCCGCGAGCTTGCGCGAGACCGTGTCGCTCTATGGCATCGTGAAGCCCAATGCGGAGGCCGTTCGCAGTGTCACGGCGCGTTTCCCAGGGGTCGTTCGCGCCGTCTCCGCGCGCGTCGGAGACTCGGTGCGCGAAGGCGCAGGCCTTGCGATCGTCGAGAGTGACGAGAGCCTGCAAGAGTATCCGGTGCGAAGCCCGCTCTCCGGTGTTGTCACCGAACGCTTCACCAATCCCGGCCAGCAGGCTCAGAACCAGCCGTTATTCACGGTCGCGAACCTCTCGACCGTGTGGGTCGAGCTCACCTTTTTCTCCCGCGATCGTGCGCGCGTCCGCGAGGGGCACAGCGTGCGCGTGCAGGCAACCGATGGCGGGCATGCCAGTGACGGGCAGATCGTCTTCGTCTCACCGCTCGGGGCTTCGGCCACGCAGAGCTTGACCGCACGCGTCCTCATCGACAATCGCGACGGTCGCTGGATGCCGGGCCTTCACGTGCGCGGGGAAGTGACTTCCGGGGAGTCTCAGGTAGCCGTTGCCGTTCCAGCCGTCGCGCTTCAACAGATCGAAGGCGCGGTGGTGGTGTTCGTCGACGGCGCGGAAGGTTTCGAGCTGCGCCGCGTGAAGACTGGCCGCAGCGACGGACGGTGGGTGGAAATCGTGTCGGGCCTTGCAGCAGGTGAGGCCGTCGTGGGCGAGGGCAGCTTCGTGCTGAAGGCCGAAGTCGGCAAAGGGGAGGCCGAACATGCGCACTGAGCACGTTTCGAGCCGCCTGTTCACTGGAGCCACTATCCATGCTTGAAGCACTTCTTCGATTCTCGATCGAGCGGCGCGGACTCATTCTCGTGCTCATGCTCGTCCTGGTCGCCCTCGGCATCTGGAATTATCAGCGCCTGCCGATCGATGCGGTCCCCGACATCACCAACGTTCAGGTGCAGATCAACACGCAGGCTCCAGGCTATACGCCGCTCGAAGTCGAGCAGCGCATCACCGTGCCGATCGAGACCGCGATCACAGGACTGCCCGGTCTCGAATACCGCCGTTCGCTCTCGCGCTACGGGTTGTCTCAGGTGACGGTCGTCTTTGCCGATGGCACGGACATCTACTTCGCGCGCAATCTCGTGAACGAACGCCTGCAACAGGCGCGCAGCCGCCTGCCCGAGGACATCGAGCCCGCCATGGGCCCGATCGCCACGGGACTCGGCGAGATCTTTCTCTATACCGTGGAGGCCGATCCCGAGGCGCGTCAGGCCGACGGCACGGCGTATGATTCGATGGCGCTGCGATCGCTTCAGGACTGGGTAATTCGTCCGCAGCTCCTGCAGGTGCCGGGCGTCACCGAGGTCAACACGATCGGCGGCTACGCCAAGCAGTTCCATGTGCTGCCCGACCCGGGGCGTCTGCTCGCCTTCGGCCTCACCATCGATGAGATCGCCCAGGCAATCGAGCGCAATAACGCGAATCAGGGCGCAGGGTACCTCGAGCGCAACCGCGAGCAACTCCTGGTGCGCATTCCTGGCCAGGTGAAGGGGCTCGAGGAATTACGTCGGCTGGTCGTCGCCACGCGCGACGGACTGCCGATCACCGTGGGCGATGTCGCTGATGTAGCGCTCGGCAAGGAGCTGCGCACCGGCGCGGCAACGCGCGATGGTCACGAAACGGTGCTCGGGACCGCCGTCATGCTGATCGGCGCCAACAGCCGCTCGGTCGCACAGGGTGTGGCCGCCCAGCTCGAAAAGATCAATCAGTCGCTGCCCAAGGGCGTCAAGGCGGTCACCGCGTACGATCGCACGCTGCTCGTCGACAAGGCGATCGCGACGGTGCAGAAGAACCTCGTCGAAGGCGCGCTCCTCGTCATCGTCATCCTCTTTCTCCTGCTCGGCAATTTGCGCGCCGCCCTCCTGACCGCCATCGTCATTCCGATCGCGATGCTCATGACGATCACCGGGATGGTGCAGACGCGCGTCTCCGCAAACCTCATGAGCCTCGGTGCGCTCGACTTCGGCCTCATCGTCGATGGCGCCGTAATCATCGTGGAGAATTGCCTGCGGCGGCTCTCCGAGGAGAGCGGGGAGCGCACGCTCACGCTGCGTGAGCGCTTCGACACCGTGTACGACGCGACCTCGGAGGTGATCCGACCGAGCCTCTTCGGCGTCTTCATCATCACCGCCGTCTACGTGCCGATCTTTGCCCTTGAAGGTGTCGAGGGAAAGATGTTCCACCCGATGGCGCAGACCGTGATCATGGCGCTGCTCGCGGCGCTCATTCTCTCGGTCACGCTGGTCCCGGCAGGCGTCGCGCTGCTCTTCCGCGGGCCAGTTAAGGAGAAGCACAACGTCATTCTCTCGGGCGCACGGCGCGGCTACGAGCCTTTGCTGCGATTTGCGCTGAAGGCGCGTGGAGCCTTCGCGTTGGGTGCGATCGTACTGGTGGTGGTCTGCGCTGTGATCGCGGGCCGCCTCGGCAGCGAGTTCGTCCCGAATCTGAACGAGGGTGACATTGCTGTGCAGGCACTGCGCATCCCGGCGACTGGCCTGACGCAGTCGCTCGAGTTCCAGAAGCAGATCGAAACGCAGCTGCGCAAGTTGCCGGAAGTGGCGACGGTCTTTGCGCGCACCGGCACGGCCGAAGTCGCCACCGACCCCATGCCGCAGAACATCTCCGACGGCTACGTGATGCTGAAGCCGCGCAAGGACTGGCCCGATCCAGACAAAACCAAGGCCGCCCTCACCGAGGAGATCCAGAACGTTCTCGCGGACCTTCCCGGCAACGCCTACGAGATGAGCCAGCCGATCCAGCTGCGCTTCAACGAGCTCATTTCCGGCGTGCGCTCGGACTTTGCGGTGAAACTCTACGGCGACGATCTGGAAACGCTGCTGCAGTCGGGCAACCAGCTTGCCGCGGCGGTGAGAACCGTCGATGGTGCGCAGGACGTCAAAGTCGAGCAGGTGGCCGGATTGCCGGTGCTTTCGGTCCAGCCGCGCATCGAGGCACTCGCGCGCTACGGCGTTGCACTCGCCGAAGTACAGTCTGCAGTAGCCACCGCGCTCGGCGGCAAGGCCGTTGGCCAGATCTTCGAGGGCGATGCGCGGTATGACATCGTCGTGCGGCTGCCGGATACGCAACGCGACGATCTGCGTGCCTTCGAGCGCCTTCCCATTCACCTTCCAGACGGGGGGAACGTGCCGCTCGGTGAAGTGGCGGAGCTTGTCATCGCACCGGGTCCCAATCAGATCAGCCGCGAGAATGGCAAGCGACGCATCGTGGTCACGGCGAACGTTCGCGATCGCGACCTTGGTTCCTTCGTCGCCGATGCACAGGAGGCGATCAGCGGGATCACGATTCCGCCGGGTTACTGGCTCGATTACGGCGGCACGTTCGAGCAGCTGCAGTCCGCGAGTGCGCGCCTTGCGATCGTCGTGCCCGTCACGCTCGCCCTGATCCTCGGGCTTCTGGTCCTCGCGTTCGGGAGCTTCCGCGATGCGCTCGTCATCTTTTCCGGCGTGCCCCTGGCACTCACGGGAGGCGTTCTGGCGCTGTGGCTCCGCGGCATTCCGCTCTCGATCTCCGCGGGCGTCGGCTTCATCGCACTCTCGGGCGTTGCCGTGCTCAACGGTCTCGTCATGGTGAGCTTCATCCGGGGGCTGCGCGCCGAAGGGCGATCACTGGAAGAGGCGATCATCGAGGGGGCCCTCACGCGCCTTCGCCCCGTGCTCATGACCGCGCTCGTCGCCTCGCTCGGTTTCGTGCCGATGGCATTGAACACTGGTACCGGTGCGGAGGTGCAGCGGCCGCTCGCAACAGTTGTGATCGGCGGCATCATTTCCTCGACTGTGCTCACGCTGCTCGTGCTGCCGGGCTTGTATCGATTCGCCCATCGTGCCGATCCCTCGCGACCGCATGCGCAGCTCATCCCAGCGCAGCCCGCCAACGTCGCGCCGACATGAGCCTCGTTGACGGGGCCGCAAGGGCACGCCCTGCGGCCCCGTCAGGAATGTGACCCGGAACATCGACCATTCCCCAGTTTGTGGCAGGCCGCAGGTTGAATCATCGCTTCGAATCGGGCGATACTGCTCGTTATGCGTAAATTCCGACTCATCGCACGCGTCTGGATCGCGTTGCTGGCATTGGCCGTTGCGGTCATGCCCGTGAGCGGAGCGCATTTGCATCTGTGCTTCGACGGCAGCGAGCCGCCGGCCACGTTCCATGCCATTGCGGATGCCGGAGCGGCTGCGCACAACGCACCCGACTCCAGGGTTCACCACGACAGCGACATCAGCGCGCAATCTGCCGTTCTTGCTAAAAAGGCAGATACCGGGCTCGATCTACCGAGCCTGATCAGTGTCACCTGGCTCTCGATCCGATTGCCTGTCGAGGCGCCGGCTCCGGTCGTTCTCCGCGATCTCTCGCCATCAGTTTCTCTTCAGGTTCAGCATCGCCTGCCGCCCTTGCGCGGTCCGCCCGTCTAAGCCTCCTTCCGCGTATCCGTTGATCGTTGGCCCGCGCCGGTGCGCGCGCGGCCGTTTCGTTCGGAGGCTTTCATGCGTTTGTTTTCGTCGCGCCCTCGCGGGGTGCGTAGTCGAGTCTTGTGTGGCGTCCTCGTGGCGCTTTGCTTTGCCGGGGGAGCTGGCGCACAGCAGGCGCCCGGTCTCACTGCGGCCGAACCGACCGGGCAACTCACCCTGGCCGATGCAGTGCGTGCCGCGCTCGCCTCCAATCCAGATCTCGTCGCAAGCGCCTACGAGCTCAAGGCCGCCGATGCCCGCATCGAGCAGGCGAAGCTGCGTATCAACCCCGACCTCTCCATCGATCTTGAAAACTTCGCCGGGACGGGTGAGGTGCGGACCAGCAAGGCGCTCGAAACGACGCTGAGCTTGAGCCAGGTGGTTGAGCTCGGCGGGAAGCGTGCCTTGCGTACGCAGGTCGCCGAGACGGATCGCGATGCCGTGACGGTTTCCCGGCAAGCCGAGCAGCTCGACGTGCTGGCCGAAGTCACCCGACGGTACATCGATCTCGTCGCGGCGCAGGAACGGGTCAATCTCGCGGCCAGCACGCGCGAGATCACGCAGCGCATGGTCGATGCCATCTCGGCACGCGTGCAGGCGGCGCGCTCACCCGAGGCCGAGCGCAGTCGTGCGCGCATCGCACTCACGCGCGCCACCCTGGAAGAGCAGCAGGCGCAGAGCGAGCTGCGCAGCGCGCGCCTGGCGCTCGCCGCGCTCTGGGGCAGCACCAATCCCGCCTTCACCGATGCGCAGGCGGACCTCTTCGCCATCGACCCCGTCGAGCCGTTCGAGAGCCTCGTCGGACAACTCGAGCGCAATCCGGATTTCCTTCGGTTCGCCTCGGAGGCTCGCCTGCGTGAAGCGGAGTTGCGTCTCGCGCGTGCCCAGGCGCGGCCGAACCTCACCTTCGGAGCCGGTGTACGGCGGCTCAATGCCTCGAGCGACACCGCGCTCGTGGCGGGTTTCTCTATCGGCTTGCCCGTGTTCAATCGCAACCAGGGCGCGATCCGCGAGGCGCAGGCGCGGCTCGAGCAGAACGAGGCGGCGCGGCGGGCGACCTTCCTGCGGGCGCGGGCAACCGTGTACGGGCTCTATCAGGAGCTCGAGGCGACCCGAGAACGCGTGCGGGTGCTGCGCTCGGATGCGCTCACTCAGGCCCAGCAAGCGCTCGAGCAGACGCAGTCAGGCTACGACCGCGGTCGGTTCTCCTATCTCGAGCTTGCGACCGCACAGCAGGAGGTGCTCGACATCCGCGCGGCCACCATCGATGCCGCCGCGGATGCGCAGCGCGTGCTTGCCGAAATCGAACGCCTGACGGGCGAGCCGCTGGCCGCCCCCAACCCCTGAACTCAAAAAGAGACTTCCATGAAATCCATCTTGTTCGTCACGTTCGCCTTGCTAGGCCTGGCTCTCGCCGGCTGCGGTAGCGGTGAAACCTCGAGTGCCAGCACGCCCGCCGGCGCTGCCAGCCCTGAGACCGGTGAACCCGCGAAGGAGGGTGAAGCGGCGCATGAAGAGCGCGTGAAGCTCACGGATGAGCAGCTGAAGGAGTCCGGAATCGGGCTTGCCCAGGCCGGGCCCGCGGAGATTCGCACGACGGTGCCGCTCTACGGTGTCATCGCGCCGAACGCGGAAAGCGTGCGCGAAGTCGGAGCGCGATTTCCCGGCATCATTCGCAGCGTCAGCAAGCGGATCGGCGATGCAGTGAAGCAGGGCGAAGTGCTCGCGACCGTCGAGAGCAACGAGAGCCTTCAGACCTACAACGTCGTCGCCCCGCTCACCGGCGTGGTCACGGCACGGCAGGCAAACTCTGGCGAGCAGACGGGCGAGCGTTCGCTCTTCACCGTGGCGGACCTTTCGACTGTATGGGTCGAGCTGTCACTCTTTCCGCGCGATCTGCCGAAGGTTCGCGTCGGACAGACCGTGCGCGTGAAGGGCGCCGATTCGAACTTCACCGCCGAAGGCAAGGTCGTCTACGTCGCCCCTTTCGGGACGAGCGCCAACCAGACGCTCACCGCGCGCGTACTCCTCAGCAACCCCGATCGCAAATGGGCGCCGGGCCTGTATGTGACCGCCGAAGTGACGGTGGGCACCGCTGCCGTACCGCTTGCCGTGAGCACCGCGGCCCTGCAGACCTTCCAGGGCAAGACCGTCGTGTTCGTGCAGACCGACGAGGGTTTCGAGCCGCGCTCGCTTCGGGTCGGTCGCAGCGACGGGCAGTTCACGGAAGTGCTCTCTGGAGTCAAAGCCGGCGAAACCTACGCGACCCACAACAGCTTCATCCTCAAAGCGGAGCTCGGCAAGAGCGAAGCGGCTGAGGAAGACTGACCAGGAGCCGCTCACATGATTGACGCGCTGTTACGTTTCTCCATCGCACGGCGATGGATCGTCCTGTTCATGGTGGTGGTGGTCGCGGCGGCCGGCGTCTGGAGCTACCAGAAGCTGCCCATCGATGCCGTCCCTGACATCACCAATGTACAGGTACAGATCAATACGCAGGCTCCCGGGTATTCGCCGCTCGAAGTGGAGCAGCGAATCACGTACCTCGTGGAGACCGCGATCGCGGGTCTGCCGAAGATCGAATATACCCGCTCGCTTTCACGATACGGGCTTTCACAAGTGACGGTCGTCTTTGCCGACGGCACCGACATCTACTTTGCCCGCAACCTCATCAACGAACGCCTGCAACAGGCGAAGAGTCAGCTTCCCGAAGGCATCGAGCCGGAGATGGGCCCGATTGCCACGGGCCTTGGAGAAATCTTCCTCTATACGGTGCAGGCGAAGGAGGACGCACGACAGCCCAGTGGCGAACCCTACGACGCGACGGCGCTGCGCACGCTGCAGGACTGGGTAATCCGTCCGCAGCTGCGCCAGGTGCCGGGTGTCACCGAGGTCAATACGATCGGCGGCTACGAACGCCAGTTCCATGTGACGCCGGATCCGGCCCGCCTCCTCGCCTATGGCCTCACTTTCGAAGACATCGTCAAGGCGCTGCAGGCGAACAACGCCAACGTGGGCGCCGGTTACATCGAGCGCAATGGCGAGCAGTACCTCATCCGCTCACCGGGCCAGGTGACCGACATTCCCGATATCGAGCGCGTCATCGTCGCGCACCGCGGCGGCGTACCGGTCACGGTCCGCGACGTCGCGGACGTCGGGTTTGGCAAACAGCTGCGCACGGGCGCGGCGACGCGCGACGGTGAAGAAACCGTGCTCGGTACGGCCGTCATGCTCGTGGGTGAGAACAGCCGCACGGTGTCCAAGGCGGTCGCAGCGAAACTCACCGAGATCAACAAGTCCCTGCCCGAAGGGGTAACTGCGGATCCCGTCTACGATCGAACCACGCTCGTTGAGAAGACGATCGCGACCGTGCAGAAGAATCTGCTCGAAGGGGCGATCCTCGTCGTGGCAGTGCTGCTGCTCATGCTTGGTAACGTCCGGGCGGCGCTATTGACCGCTCTCGTCATTCCGCTCTCGATGCTCATGCTCATGACCGGCATGGTCCAAACGGGCGTGAGTGCCAATCTCATGAGCCTCGGCGCACTCGACTTTGGCCTCATCGTCGACGGCGCGGTCATCATCGTGGAGAACTGCATCCTGCGCCTCGGGATGAAGCAGCACCACGAAGGGCGGCTGCTCAATATCGAGGAGCGCCTGCACACGGTGTTCGCCGCGACACGCGAAGTGTTCACGCCGAGCCTCGTGAGCGTGCTCGTCGTGATCCTCGTGAACCTGCCGATCCTGGCGCTCACGGGCGTTGAAGGGAAGATGTTCCGTCCGATGGCGTTCGCGGTGATCATCGCGCTCATCTCCGCGCTCATACTCTCCCTCACGTTCGTGCCGGCGGTCGTGGCCTTGGTGCTGACGGGCAAGATCGAAGAGAAAGAAAACTTCATCGTCCGCACCGCCAAGCGCGCCTACGCGCCGGTCTTCGATGCTGCAATCCGTTTTCGCCTGCTCGTCGTGGCCGGCGCCGTGGCCTTTGTCGTGCTGTGCGGTTTCATCGCCTCGCGCCTGGGGTCGGAGTTCATCCCGAGCCTCGACGAAGGGGACCTCGCGGTGCAGGCGCTGCGCATTCCGGGGACGAGCCTGACTCAGTCGCTGGAGATGCAGTTTCAGCTGGAACGGGCGGTCAAGAAGATCCCGGAAGTCAAAACCTACTTCGCGCGCGTCGGTACGGCCGAAGTCGCTACGGACCCGATGCCCCCCAGCATCTCGGATGGCTATGTGATGCTGAAGCCGGCGAAGGAGTGGCCGGATCCGAACAAGTCCAAAGCGCAGGTGGTGAGTGAAATCGAAGAGACGCTTGCGAAACAGCCAGGCAATGCCTACGAGATCAGTCAGCCGATCCAGCTTCGCTTCAACGAGCTCATCTCCGGTGTGCGCTCGGATCTTGGCATCAAGGTCTACGGCGACGATCTCGAGGAGTTGCTGAGGTTGGGCAATGCGATCGCCGCGGTCCTCAACACCGTGCAAGGCGCGGAGGGCGTCAAGGTCGAGCAGGTGGCCGGGCTGCCAGTGCTCTCCGTCGAGCCTAACCGTGCCGCCTTGTATCGCTACGGTCTCAACGTCGCGGACGTGCAGCAGGTGCTCTCCGTCGCTGCCGGCGGTGAGGAAGCCGGCCAGCTCTTCGAAGGCGACCGGCGGTTCGGCCTCGTCGTGCGTCTGCCCGAGCAGTTGCGCGGTGACCTGGGGGCGCTCGAACGCTTGCCCGTACCGCTCAAGGAGGGCGGGTTCGTGCCGCTGGGCGAAGTGGCGTCTCTGACGCTTGCGCCGGGGCCGAATCAGATCAGCCGGGAAAATGGCAAGCGTCGTCTCGTCGTTACCGCGAACGTGCGCGGTCGCGACCTCGGCGGCTTTGTGAGCGAAGCGCGCGCGAAGATCGAGCAGCAGGTGAAGCTGCCCCCGGGGTATTGGCTCTCCTACGGCGGCACGTTTGAGCAGCTCGCTTCCGCCTCGCAGCGCCTGTCGATCCTCGTGCCGATCACGCTTGTGATGATCTTTGCGCTGCTGCTGATGACGTTTGGTTCGGCCAAGGATGCGCTGCTCGTCTTCAGCGGCGTACCGCTTGCGCTCACCGGTGGCGTGATCGCACTGTGGTTGCGCGGCATTCCGCTCTCGATCACCGCGGGCGTCGGCTTCATCACGCTTTCGGGTGTCGCCGTGCTGACTGGTGTCGTGATGGTGTCGGCTTTCCGAGATCGACTCGCCAATGGCGACTCGATCGATGAAGCCATTCGCGAGGGCGCGATGATGCGCCTGCGGCCGATCCTGATGGTCGCGCTGGTTGCGGCACTCGGCTTTCTGCCGATGGCGCTCAATACCGGCACCGGCGCCGAGGTGCAGCGGCCGCTCGCGACGGTCGTAATCGGCGGAATTCTGTCTTCCACTCTCCTCACGCTGCTCGTGCTTCCTGGCTTGTATCGCATGGCTTATCGCGCACCACAGCCGGATGCCGTGGCTGCGCCCACGGAGTCACACGCATGAAACTCGTTCAAGCTTATATCCATCACATCCGAACCGCGGATGTCGTGCAGGCGCTGAAGGATCTCGGCCATCGCAACCTCGCGCTCATCGAAGTCGTCGGGACGCTGCGCCCGGTGAGCGACTACGAGGACTACTACGCCGGCAAGAGCGATGCCGCGCTCACCAAGGAAGTACGTCTGGAGCTTGCGTGTGCGGATGGCGAAGTCGAACGTGTCACGACGGCGATTCGGGCGCACGGACGCTTGGGCCCGCAGATCTCCGGATGGATCTATGTGTCCCCGATCGACCTCGTGATGCCCATCGGCGAGCCGCCGGATGCCGGCGCCTCACCAAAGGCGACGAGGCGGTAGGCAATGACGGGGCACCCTGATCGTCGGGGCGGGGCGTGAGATGGCGAAATCCTCGCGCCGGTGGTCGCGAATCGCGCGCGCCGTCTTTGCGCGCGAGAACTGGGGCGCGTTTGCGGTACTCGCGATCTTCGGCTCTCTGCTCGCGGTGATGGTCTGGGAGATGACCGACGAGGCGCTGACGGACGTCCTCGTGCACGTGTCTCCCGGGCACCCGGCCTGCGAGCGCTGGATCGAGTCCCTGCGCCGGGCGGGCTTCCACGTGCGCGTTGAACCCGACGCGCATCCGGACCTCCACGAACGCCTGCAGATCCCCGCGCCGCTCGCCGCGTGCCATACCGCCCTGACGGTCAACGGGCCACGCTATGTCATTGAGGGCCATGTGCCGGCGGACACGATTCGTCGGCTGCTGCGCGAGCAGCCCCCCCTTCGGGGCATCGCGGTCCCCGGCACACCGGCAGGCGCGCCGGGATTTGCCGGTGCGGGTCCCTTCGACGTCATGTCCTTCGCCGAGGACGGCAGCACCGCGCTGTATGAGCATCGTGTGGGCCCCGTGCGCACACCGATCGGGCGATGGAGCTTCGAGACGCGACTGCTGCTGGGTGCGGGTGTCGCCGTCATCGGATCGATCCTCGTGTTTCTCTTCTTTGCCGGCTATCTCACGCGCGTGCGCGTGCGCGAAGAAACCGTCGATGCATCGCTGCTGTTGCTGCCCATGCGCAACGACACGGAGCAGATCGCGCAACGCTTGCGCGAGGGGGGGCTGGCGAGCTTCACGCCCGTGCAGATCGTGCCGGCGCGTTCGAAAGCGCGCGCCGACTACACAAGCGGATGGATAGCCGCCCCGTCTGCGCGCAAGCAGGTCATTGCAACGCTTGCGCCCGTGCGCATGAAGTCACTTCCCGCCAGGCGCTGTCTCGTCGTGGAGATTCCGCGCGCCAACGCGCTCGCCCGCTTCTTTGGCTTCGCGAGGGCTCGTGACCTGCTCGATCGCCACCGCATTCGTCATGGCTATCGGGACAACACCATCTACATGCATGTCTTCGCTCATCGCTGCCTGTATGTGCAACCCATCCGGCAATAGGACAAAGAAGAGTCTCATGTCGAACCCCGCGCCGATCGCATCGCTGTGTGCAGCCGCGCTGCTCGCCGGCGGGGCGGGAACGAATTTCTCGCTCGCGAAGCCGATTCACGGAGGCACGAGCAGTTCCACCTGGCGACGCGCGCACGTGTCGTTGTCGCGCCTGGCTGACAGGGCGATCGGACGATGATTCGGAGGATCTGGTCCGGCACTTTGCGCGGCACGCGCCGTACGCTCACACCTGGCCGTGCTTCAGGGCCTCGCGCGAAACGCGCGATGAGCATTGCCAGGTGCTTTTTTTGGCGCGGCCGCGCGTGGACGCATCGTTGAACAGGAGGGCACGCGCATGAACAGTTCCGCGCTCCGATCGACGGTAAGTCTCCTTGCGGCGATCACAGGGCTCATCGCGATCGGGGACGCCGCGGCAACCGAGATCTACAAGTACAAGGATGCGCGGGGCCAGACAGTCTATACGGACCAGCGGCCGCCGGGCCCCGCGCAAGTCCTGCGGCTCGAAGAGGCGAAAGAGCCGAGCGCCGAGGAGCGCGCCCGGCACGAAAACCAGCAGCGCGCGTTCGAGCAAAGCGTGAACGAGCACCTCGCGCATGAGAAAGCACGCGCCGCCGAGGAGGCCGCCGCCAAGGCCGAGCGCGACAAACGCTGTGCCGCGGCAAGAGCGGAGAATGCGCGCTTCGGCTACGGCGGCCGAATGTATCGCGTGGATGAACAAGGCAACCGCGTCTACTACTCCGCCGCCGAGATAGATGAGCGGCGGGCGGCGGCTGCGCGCCAGATGTCTCAGTTCTGTCCGCCCGCGGACAAGAAATAGGAACCCGTCCATGCATCAGTACACGGTGGCCCACCGGATATGGAAGAGCGCGAGCGTGACGATCTTCCTGAGCGCAACGTTCATCCTCACCGGCTGTGGAGGCGCAAGTCCCACCCCCGCCGAGTTTCCCGAAGCCATAGCCACCACACGACAAGTGATGCTCGGGATTACGAAACCGGCATCGGATGTCGTGTTTCAGGTCGCTGCGAAGGACCCGGCGAGTGCATCGGACTGGGAGCAGGTCGAAGCGAGCGCCCAGGCACTCGCCGAGTCCGGCATCCTGCTGACGCGCGGACTGCGGGCCGTCAATCAACCCGAGTGGCGCCAGCACGTGAAGGATCTGATCGAGCGAGCCGGTGAAGCGGCGGCCGCGGCACGAGCGAAAAACGTCGAGGAAACACTCAGCGCCGGCAATCGCATCTACGAGGTGTGCGACAACTGCCACAAGAAATTCATGCCGGCCCGCCAAAACGAAGCGGCGGCGGATAGCGGAACCCCTGGTCCATGAGCGCGCTTCAATTCCAACTGCCGCTGATCCTGCCCGAAGTGCCTGACGCGCGCGACCAATGTGTTGCGCGCTTGCAGGCACTCCTCTCCGGGCGCCGAGGCGTGCTGCGCTCGCATGTGAAGGGCGAGGGGGAGGCTCCCGAGTTCTGCGTGCATTTCGATCCGGAACAGATTTCCACTGAGGAGCTGCGACGGCTGGTACATGCCGCAGGTGCCGATCTTCAGGCGCGCGTCGGCCACGAACTCGTGCCCCTGAAGGGTGCCTCCAGCGAGGATGCCGGGCGGCGCATCGAAGAGAGTCTGCGGGCGATCGCGGGCGTGCTCGGTGCCTCGGTGAACCTGCCCGCACAGGTCGTACGCATCGAGTTCGATCGCCAGAAAGTGTCGGCGGATTCGCTGCGGCGGGAAATCGCCGAGCTCGGCTTCACGGCCGCTGCGTCGGCCGAAGCGGGCGAGTCGTGGTACGCGCGCAATCGCGAGCTCGTGTGGAGCCTGATCGGTGCCGGACTGCTGCTCGCAGCCTTCGTCCTGGAGCGCGCCATGGGCCGCTCGATCGCGAGCATCGCCCTCTACGTCGCCTCCTACGGCTTCGGCGGCTTCGACCTGCTGCGGCACACGTTCGCCGGACTGCGCCGCGGCCATTTTCATTTCGACATCGATCTGCTGATGCTGCTCGCGGCGATCGGTGCAGCCATCCTCGGGGACTGGGCCGAAGGGGCGTTCCTGCTCTTCCTGTTCTCGCTCGCGCACTCGCTCGAGCACTATGCGCTCGGGCGCGCACGCGCCTCGATCCGAGCGCTTGCGGACCTCGCACCGCCCAAGGCGCTTGTGAAACGGGGCGAGCAGATCAGGGAAGTTCCGGTCGCTGAGGTGAAGGCGGGCGAAGTCGTGCTCGTGCGTCCGGGTGATCGCATCGCCGTGGATGGCCGTGTCGAGTCGGGCGAATCCGCGGTCAATCAGGCGCCGATCACGGGCGAATCGGTGCCGGTCGAAAAAGGCCCGGGCGATGAAGTGTTCGCGGGGACGGTGAACGGAGAGGGCGCGCTGAATGTCGTGACGACGCGCGCCGCCGGTGATCGCACGCTCGATCGGGTGATGAAGCTCGTCGAAGAGGCGCAAACCGCAAAAGCCCCGACGCAGCTCTTCACCGATCGCTTCGAGCGCATCTTCGTGCCGGCCGTACTGGTGGCCGACGTACTCCTGCTCGTGCTACCGCCGCTGCTGGGCGCCCTCGACTGGAGCACGAGCTTCTATCGGGCGATGGCACTTCTGGTCGCAGCCTCGCCGTGTGCGCTCGCGCTCGGGACGCCCGCAACGGTGCTCGCGGGCATCGCACGCGCGGCACGCAAAGGAGTGCTCATCAAGGGCGGCGCGCATCTTGAGAATCTCGGTATGGTGCGCGCTTTCGCCTTCGACAAGACGGGCACCCTGACCGTGGGCCGCCCGGAAGTCAGCGAGGTTCTCCCCGAAGGGGCGATCTCGGCGACGGCGCTGCTGCAGCTTGCCGCTTCCGTCGAGCGACACTCCCAGCATCCGCTGGCACAGGCTGTGGTGCGAAAAGCGACGGCTGAAGGCCTCAAGAGCGTCGAGCCGCAGGACGTCCAGAGCATCACGGGAAAAGGCATTCGCGCGCGCATCGACGGCCAGCTCTTCGAAATCGGCAATGCCCGCCTGTTCGCCGAAAGCGGCATCGAGCAGCCGCTCACGCTGCAGACCAATGTGAAGCGCCTGCAGGAGGCCGGGCGCAGCGTCATGCTCGTGCGGCGCGAGACCGAGTGGCTCGGTGTCCTCGGCATGGCTGACCAGCCGCGCGTCGACGTCGCACGCACCCTCAAACAGGTGCGTGCCCTGGGCGTGCGCGCACTCGTGATGCTCACCGGGGATCATCAGGGCGTCGGGGAAGCGATGGGGCGGCGGGTCGGCGTCACCGAGGTGCGCGCGGAGCTGCTGCCGGAAGACAAGGTGAAGGCCATCGAAGCCCTTCGCCAGAAGCACGGGACGGTCGCCATGGTGGGGGACGGTGTGAACGATGCACCGGCGCTGGCGCAGGCGACGGTGGGCATCGCCATGGGCGGCGCGGGAACTGCGGCCGCGCTCGAGACCGCGGACATCGCCCTCATGAGCGACGATCTTGGCCAGCTGCCGTTTGCGATCGGTCTTGCACGCAAGGCACGCGCGATCATCCGCCAGAACCTTGCGCTTTCGATGCTGGTGATCGTGGTGCTCCTCGGCGCGACGATCAGCGGCGTTGTGGGCATTGGCCTGGCGGTGTTCGTCCACGAAGGCAGTACGCTGCTCGTGATCGGCAACGCACTGCGATTGTTGCGCTACGGCTGACAGGAGAAATGCGATGACCAGCGACTCTGCACCGCGTTCGGCCGGGATTCTCTGTCCATCGTGCCGCGTGGACCTCATCATGAACGAGCGGCAGGGCATCGAGATCGACTACTGTCCGCAGTGTCGCGGCGTGTGGCTCGATCGCGGCGAGCTCGACAAGATCATCGAACGAAGTCAGCGACAGCTGCGCGAGAGGAGTCCGACGCGGGCCGCCGAGGACTCCGCGGGCCACGATGGACATCATGGCTCCCGGCGCCACGGCGCGTTCGGCGGCCACCGTCGATCGTGGCTGCAAAAAATCTTCGACTAGATCGATTTGACATCGACACGGAATACGAGCACGCGAGAGGCCTGCCCCCCATGACTACCGCTGGCCCGAGCGCACCGGGTGCATCCTCGGGTACTGCCGCAGGCCGACATCGGCGCCGCCTCACTGGCGCGCTCGTCCTTACTGCAACCTTCATGGGCGTTGAAGTAGTGGGTGGTCTCCTCACGAGAAGCCTTGCGCTCCTGGCTGATGCCGCGCACATGCTCACCGATGTCGGAGGCCTTGCGCTCGCCCTCATTGCGATCCGCTTTGCCGAACGTCCGGCTACACCGCAGAAGACCTACGGCTATGTGCGCATGGAAGTGCTGGCAGCATTGGCGAATGCCCTCGTGCTGTTGCTGCTCACGATCTACATCCTTTATGAGGCCTGGCAGCGCTTCTTGAATCCACCCGAGATCCTGAGCGGCCCGATGCTCGTCGTGGCCGTTGTGGGCCTTGTGGTGAATTTTGCGAGCATGAAACTGCTCTCGGCAGGCTCCTCCGAGAGCCTCAACGTCAAAGGCGCCTACTTCGAGGTGCTCGCGGACATGCTGGGGTCGGTGGGTGTACTCGTTGCCGCGGCGATCGTCATGTTCACGGGCTGGAAGCTCGCCGATCCCCTCATCGGCGCGGGAATCGGACTTTTCATCGTGCCGCGCACCTGGGTGCTGCTGAAGCAAGTGACGCACATTCTGATGGAGGGCACGCCACCGCGCGTGGACCTTGCACTCCTCGAGCGCAAGCTCCTCAGCATTGCCGCCGTAAAGGCGGTGCACGACCTGCACGTGTGGACGATCACTTCGGGGGTCGATGCGATGAGCTGTCACCTGGAGATCGCGGACCCGCGCGTCGCGAGCGCGGTGCTCGCCACCGCCCGCGAGGATCTGCGGCGCGACTTCGGCATCACGCATGTGACGATTCAGATCGAGGATGAGGCGCTGCGCGCCTCGGAAACCCCATCGAAGTTCTAGGCGAGCGCCGGTACGAGTCTGCTTGATCAGGTTTCCGGTGCGCATCGGCGGTTGCACACGCGGCTCATTCTGGCGCGGCGGAGCGGCTCGGGAGTCACTCATATCGCAGTTGCGAACCCGGACGGGGGAGGGCCGTGGTGGGGTTGTCCATCACACACGTCCGCCAGAACCTGGCGAGGTCATCGGAGGCGGACATGACGGCCTGAGTGCCCGCGAGAATATTGATCAGAAGCGTTTCCGGCTCACACCCTGAAAGGAACAAAGAATGTCGACTCCTGTCAGCCCTTTTGAAGCACACCCTCCCGGGCCGAGGCAACTTCTCGCGAGCGTGATGGCGGCCGTCGTGAGTGCGGGCGTCGTTCTGGTCACGGTTGTCCTGCCGGCTGAGCTCTCAATCGACCCGACTGGCGTCGGCAAGGTCCTGGGCCTCACCGCGTTGCATGCTCCCACGCGCACACTGCAGATCAAGGATGTGATTGGCCGCAATGAAACATACCGGGACGTGAAGATTTCCGATCCGCGCGATCCCCTGCCGCTGCCCAATCCTGCCGTCGCGCAGATCAAGCCGGTGGCGCCGAAATCGGAAACCCGCACCATCAAGCTCGGTCCGGGCCAGCAGACCGAGATCAAGGCGGTACTGGACGCGGCCCAGGTGATTCTCTACTCCTGGAAAGCGGAGGGCGGCCAGGTGTACACGGACTTCCATGGCCACGAGCCGAACGGCGGTGAAGCTTTCGTGCGCTACGAAGAGCAGCAATCCGGAACCGAAGGGCACGGTTCGCTCGTCGCGCCGTTCGCGGGGGAGCATGGTTGGTTCTGGCTCAATATCAGTGAGCAGCCGGTGACCATCACGCTTCAGTTCACAGGCTACCACCGTGAACTGAAGGACTACGGATTGTTCTAGTGGAGAGGCGTGCCATGGGCAACATTTCGCGCAGTACCCGCATCCCGTTCGGCGTGCGGCTCGTTGCTGCAATTGTGATGACGAGCGCTCTGGGAGCCGCATGGGGTCACGGCGTGGCTGGCGGTGACGCGCAGTTCCTCGAGTCCGTTACGGGCCTCCAGATCTTTCCGCTCATGTACCTCGGCGCCAAGCACATGGTGACGGGTTACGACCATCTGCTCTTCCTTGCGGGCGTGATTTTCTTTCTCTACCGACTGAAAGATGTTGCGCTCTATGTGACTCTCTTTGCTGTCGGTCACAGCGTGACGCTGCTCGTGGGCGTGCTGGGCGGTATCCACGCCAACGCGTACATCGTCGATGCAATCATCGGGCTTTCGGTTGTCTACAAGGCTCTCGAGAACATCGGCGCGTTCCAGCGCCTAGGCCTGCAAATCGACTCGCGCTTGGCGGTGCTGGCGTTCGGACTCGCGCACGGGTTTGGCCTTTCGACCAAGCTTCAGGACCTGAATTTGTCGCCTGTGGGGCTCGTCGGAAACATCCTGGCCTTCAATGTGGGGGTCGAGCTGGGGCAGTTCGCGGCGCTGGCGGTCATCCTCCTGACCTTTCAGCTCTGGCGGCAGACGGGTTCGTTCCGGCGCGGAGCGTACCTCGCCAATGTGTTGATCATGACCGCCGGCCTCGTGCTCTTCGGATATCAGCTCACTGGGTACTTCGTTGCATGATTCCGTCGTGCCCGGAGGGAGCGCGCCTGCGTGAGAAGTCCTGCCGGATCGTGAAGAGACACGGGATCAGGAAGAGAACATAGATCGTCGAGGTCACCATGCCGCCAATCGTCGGGGCCGCGATGGGTTTCATGATCTCGACGCCGGTGCCATGGGAAAGCATGACCGGCAGCAGGGACAGCACGGTCGCGGAGACCGTCATGAGCTTCGGTCGCAGCCGTGCGATCGAGCCCTCGAGAACCGCCTCCATGTACGGAGTCTGCCCACGTCGACGGGACAGCGCCTGACGAATGAAGATGATCATGATGATGCCCGTCTGTATCGCTACCGCGAAGAGTGCGATATAGCCGATGACGACGGCGGTCGTGAGCGGATATCCGAGCAGCTTCTGAAGCAGGATGCCGCCGACGAGCGAAAAGGGAAGCGACAGCAGAATCAGCACGCTATCGCCGACCGAGCGGAACGCCATCATCAAAAGCACAAAGATGATGATGAGGGTCGCCGGTACGATCCACGCCAACCGTTGACTGGCCGCCGTCGCGTATTCGTAGAGCCCTGTCCACTGCATCGAATAACCGCTTGGCAGCGGCACCGCTTTGGCGAGGTAATCGCGCGCGGCGCGGACGTAGTCCGGAGCGGTCGTGTTCTGAAGCTCGACATAGACGTAGCCCGCAAGCTCTCCATTATCGCTGCGGATCATTTCCGGCAGCTTCCGCACCGATACATCGGCGATATCGCTGAGCGCGACGGTGCGGCCGCCTGCGACCATCACCGGCAATGTGCGCACTTTTTCCAGAGTGTCGATGTATTCGGGTGAATACTGAACGCTGAGAGGAGTCGGATTGCCGTCGGCCTCCGTAATTCGGAGGGCATTGTCCCCACCTACCGCAAAGCGAACAGCAGCCGCCGCTTCGTCGGCGGTGACTCCGGACTGGGCCATGCGCGCGAGATCGAGCTGCGTGTCGATGTAGTAACCCTGCGAAATGCGCTCCGCGACGACCGATTTCGTTCCCGGCAACGTCTTCAGTGCAGCTTCGACCTTCTGTCCGAGCGCATCGATAGTCTCGATGTCGTCGCCACGGATTTTGATGCCTACCGGCGTCTGAATGCCCGTTCCCTGCATCATCACGCGAGCGTTGATCGGCTGGACCCACGTGTTGACGTAGCCGACGACCTGCATGGCCTGATCCATTTCCGCGACGAGCTTCTCCTTGGTCATGCCGGCGCGCCACTGGGCTTTCGGCTTCAGGAGAATGGTGGTCTCGATCATCGTCACGGGCGCCGGATCGGTCGAGGTGTCCGCTCGTCCGAGCTTACCGAACACACGGGCAACTTCCGGGAAGGCTTTGAGCTTCGCGTCCATGCGCTGAAGGATCCAGCCCGCCTCTTTGGCTGGGAGACCTGGCAGCGTGGTCGGCATGTAGAGGATCGAGCCCTCCTCAAGCTCCGGCATGTAATCGGTCCGGAAATCGCTTGCGATCCAGAGCGCGAATCCCAGCACCGCGAGATTTGCCAGCACGAAGGGATAGCGGAAACGGATCGTCCACGTGACCAGAGATCGATAGACACGGCGCAACGTCTGCTCGGCGTGATGCTCGCGGGGCGCGCCGGGCTTGAATACCCAGACGATGATGATCGGTAGCACGAACAGCGTCAGCAGCGTCGAGAAGACCATCGCCGAGGTCTTACTGAAGGCGAGCGGATCGAAGAGGCGCGCCTCCCGTTCGCCCAGAAAAAACACCGGCAGGAAGGACGCGAGAATGATCAGCAGCGAGAAGAGCAGCGGACGTGCGACGCTCGCGATCGAACGAATGATGATCTGGCGGCGCTCCTCAGCGTCCGCCTCCGGCCGAGTGGCCAGCTCCGCGGTGCAGTTTTCGACGATGACGATGCTGGCATCGACCATCTCGCCGATGGCGATGAAGAGGCCAGCCAGGGAGAAGAGGTTGATCGTCTGGCCGAACGCCAGCGATGGCAGCACTGTGAACAGTGTTGCCAGCAGCAGAACACCGACCGGCGCGATGGCAATTCGTACGTTACGCAGGAAGACCAGCGTTATGAGGATGACCACGCCCAATTCATAGAGAAGCGTCAGGGAGAAATGCCGCAGCGTTTCCCAGATGAGTGCTGACCGATCGTAGGTCGTGAGCAGCTCGACGCCTCGCGGCAGCTGCGCGCGAACCTCTTTCAACCGGGCTTCGAGGGCGTGAGTCACCGTCAGCACGTTCTGATCGTGCTCCATGATGACGATGCCGCCGATGACCTCGCCCTTGCCATCGAGGTCCGCGATGCTGCGCCGCTGGTCGTAGCCGACCTGGATGTAGCCGACATCCTTGAGTTTGATGGGCTTGTTGTCGCGCGTGCGGCCAATGACGAGCTGCTCCACCTGATCGACGTCTTGCTGTTTGATAACGCCGCGAATCTGATAATCGCGGTTCGTCACCTCCACCACACGTCCGCCAACTTCCTGAAACGCGTTCTGCAGGGTTCGGACGAGCTCGGAGATGGACAGGCGGTAGTGCGCGAGCAGCGGCGGGAACAGCTTGAGTTGGTACTGCTTCTCGAGGCCGCCCACCGAGGCAATCTCGGCAATTCCGCGCACATCCAGCAGTGCGGGCTTGATCTGGCGATCGTTCAGGCGACGCAGTTCGCGCAGATCGTGGTTGCCCTCGCGGTCCACCAACGCATACTGGTAGACCCACCCCATGCTGCTGGCATTCGGTCCCAGCGTGATGCTCGCGTCAGCCGGGAGCTGCGGGCGCAAGGCGTTCAGGCGTTCTTGAACACGCTGCTCGATTTCCGTGCGTTGGGAAGCCGCTTCCATGATGACGTAGATGAAGGAGAAGCCCATGTGGGAGGTGCCGCGGATTGCCGTGACACCGGGCATGCCGAGGAGCGACTCAACAATGGGCGCGTTGATCGCCGATTCGAGAAGCTCCGGGCTGCGCGGCCACTTCACATAGATGACAACCTGCGGATCGGAGATATCCGGAATGGCGTCGAGCGGTGCCTTGCGAAGCGCGTAGAGGCTGGCGGCCGTCGCCAGAGCGACTGCGAGCCAGATCAACAGTCGACGACGAAGCAGCGCCTCAATGGTGGTGGTGTTCATGTCCCATCGCAGCATCACCGCCGTCTGATGATTTCAGTTTGTTTTCTGCGTCAACGAAGAAGCTGCCGAAGGTGACGACTTGCTCGCCGCCTTCGAGGCCGTGCAGCACCTGTGTATACAGCTCACCTTGGATCCCGGCGTGGATCTCGGTCGGTACGTAGTGGCCCGGATGATGCTGGACGTAGACAACGTGGCGGTCGCCTTCCTCGATGATTGCTGCATTGGGCACGGCAAGGGAGCGACCGCGATCCACTGTGATCTCGAGGATGTAAGGCGCGGATTCTTCCAAGCCATGACGGCTGAGCGCCGCCTCGACGAGCACACGGTTGTCTTTCGCGGTCACGCGCATGACCCTGGCTTGATACATCGAAGCGCGTGAGCTCATCTGGAATGCGCGCGCGCGTTGGCCAACCCGCAGGAGCGCGCCTTCGGTCGGGCTCAGGTCCGCCGTGAGTGTCTCGCCTTTGGCATCGAGCATCGCCGACGTGCGCACCACCGTCTGGATTGTCTGCTCCGTTGCGGGGGTTGTTGTGAGCGCAAGATCGCCCGCCTGGATCTCGTTGACTGATGTGCCGCGCGTCTCCGGCACGTCGGTAGGGCGCGTGTGATCGCGCATGTTTGCCGCGTCAGCCTGAAGGCTGGCGGCAAGCAGAACGGCAGTAATCGCCGGCAGAGGCTTCATCAGCGCATCCTACGGGCCGCCGGGTTGCGTTGCCGGAGCAGTCGCATTTGCGTCCACCGGCCGTAGACGGACCGGAAATTGACGCGCCAGGTACGCCGCGACGGCCGGCACATCCTGCAGAGGAAGCTTCGCCCCGCGCGCGATCATTCGCTGCAGGCGCTTGTTCCATCCCGAGCGCGTGCCTCCCGCGTTCTTTATTCGTGTCAAGTCATGGCAGGCGACGCAGTGTTGCTCGATGAGCTTTTTCTCAGGTGTGTCCGGCAGGCTGAGGTGCAGAACGGGGACAGGCGCCGGCGAAGTATCCGGGCTGTGAGCGTCCGGATGAGCTGCGCCGGCAGGCAATGCGATGGCCGTACTCAACGCCACGGCCACCCAGCGGCTAAACCTTGCGGAAGGTCTCGGGCGCAGCATCGTTTGCCATCTCAGTGGCAGTAGTTGTCCTTGCTGTCCATGATGTGCGTG
>Ga0164243_10000719_pt1 | contig 58337 bp, 53 predicted proteins | sample OricompcompostOP_FD_108781 | JGI IMG/M metagenome (GOLD analysis project Ga0164243, IMG submission 108781) | Organic Plus compost microbial communities from Emeryville, California, USA - Original compost - Organic plus compost (OP) | ecosystem: Engineered > Solid waste > Mixed feedstock >... | reverse complement strand
CGGAAATATTCGCGCTGCTTCTCATTCATGAAAGGCTCTTTGTCGCTGGGCCGGTAGTCCTTGAGCTTGGCCGGCATTCCGTCACTCCCGCAGACGCGAAGTCAAAGTCACCCCTCGCGGGGCGAGCTTATAATGGGGAGGCCAGCGGCCGACAATATCGATTTATTAACCGGTTTTGCCCCAGCGGTCACAATATATACTTGGAATCGCTAGGATTTTGACAATCGGCGCCTGCCTAAAAATTCATCTTCTCGACAGCTTGGCGATTTCCACCTGCACGCGCAGGTCGATTTCGGCCATGACCGCATCCAACCCCGAGTCGCCGGTCGGTTCTCCCAGGTCCTCGGCGATCGCCCGCAAGCGGTTGAGCGTCGACTGACCGAGGTCCCCGGACAGGAGGCCGACTTTCAGGCTTTCCAGCACATCGAGCGCCGTACGGCCCTTGCGAACCGCCCGTTTGCGGCGCTCCGTGGTGTCGTCGAACGCCTGAAGCGCCATCAGGGTGTCGATTCCCCCGACCGCTTTCATCTGGCTGAGGCCGGCGCGCGGCGCGGCATTCAGTGCATCCGCCAGTGAGAAAGAACCTGCAATGGCGCGGCGGGCGATGGATGTGTCCCGGCCGATGGCTGACGCTGAGCTTGCTGAAATACGCATGAGAACAGCATCGCCGCTTATGGTTAATCGCGGGTAAATGTGCCGGGCAAAAGCTGCCGGGCACCGGCAGGCCCTGCCGCCCCTCTTCTGCCGCCAGCACCGCTGTGCAACAAAAAAACAGCTCCAGATCAATGACTTAAACCCGCACCCCGGTCTGGCACGGCGTTGGCATTAGCCTTCGGTAAGAGTCCGACTCTCATGGGGAGCATGATGTCGAGGACGTTAGACGTTAAGCGCACCTTCCGGTGCGTTGTGATTGCTGCATTGGCCTGGATCGGGATGAGCGAAGCGGTGGGAGCCGCGTCGCGCATCAAGGATCTCGCCAATATCGAAGGCGTACGCCAGAACCAGTTGATTGGTTATGGCCTTGTGGTGGGCCTGAACGGCACCGGCGATACGCTCAACAATATCCCGTTCACCCGCCAGTCGCTGCAAGCGATGCTGGAACGCCTCGGCGTCAACATCCGCGGCCAGCAATTGCGCACCGGCAACGTGGCAGCCGTGATGGTGACCGCGAATCTGCCGCCTTTCGGCACGCAAGGCACGCGCATCGACGTGACCGTCTCGGCGCTTGGCGATGCGAAAAGTCTGCAGGGTGGTACACTGCTCGTCACGCCGCTGCTTGGCGCCGATGGCAATGTCTACGCAGTCGGACAGGGCTCACTGGCCATTGCCGGTTTCCAGGCTGAAGGCGAAGCCGCCAAGATCGTCCGTGGTGTACCGACCGTCGGCCGCATTTCCAACGGCGCAATCATTGAGCGCGAGATCGACTTCCAACTCAATCGCATGGACAAGATCCGACTTGCTTTACGCAACGGCGATCTCACCACGGCGAAGCGGATCGCCGCCGCGATCAACGACTTCATGGGCGCGGCAACGGCCGAGCCGCTCGATCAATCGACCGTGCAAATCACCCTGCCCGGCAAAAGCGACACCAACATTGTCGCCCTGCTCACCGAAATCGAGCAATTGCGCATCGAGCCCGATCTTGCCGCCAAGATCGTAATCGATGAACGTTCCGGCGTGATCGTGATGGGACGCGACGTGCGGGTATCCACGGTTGCAGTGGCGCAAGGCAATCTCACTGTTACAATCGCGGAAGCGCCGCAGGTCAGTCAGCCAGCACCGTTTTCGTTGGGAGAAACCGTGGTCGTACCGCGCACCAAAGTGGGTGTGCAGGAAGACGGCAAGCAGCTTGCAATCGTGAAGGAAGGCGTTTCGCTGCAGCAACTCGTCGACGGCCTCAACGCCCTTGGCCTCAGCCCGCGTGACCTCATCGCCATCCTTCAGGCGATCAAGGCAGCCGGCGCCATCCAGGCCGATATTGAGGTGATGTAATGGCATCCAGCATCGACATGAATGCCGCTTCGAGCGTCAAGTCCGCCTATGCCCTGCTCTCGGCGCAAAAAGAAGCCGGCGCGACGAAAAACATCGCTGGCGTGAATGAGAAAGCGATGAACGCCGCGCAGGATTTCGAAGCAGTGTTCCTGAATTCCATGTTCAGCCAGATGTTCACGTCGATCGATGGCGAAGGACCGTTCGGCGGCGATCAGGCGACCGGCGTCTGGCGCTCTTTCCTCACCGATGAATATGCCAAGTCGTTCGCCAAGAAAGGCGGTATTGGCATTGCATCGGACGTTTATCGCACTTTGATGGCCCAGCAGGACATCAGCAACACCGGACAGCCATCGCCAACGGAGAATAAATCATGACGGCTACACCCCAATCGCAAAGTGCCGTAGCCAATCTGGCGGCGGTGATGGACGCGATCGTTCACATCGTCGAACAGGAGACGTCGCTGGTGCGCGCTGGCAAGCTCGTCGAGGCATCACGGCTTGAAGTGGCCAAGACCGATCTTGCCAATCGCTATTACGCCGGCGCTGCTAGGATCAACGAGATCCGCACGCAACTGTCCGGTGAAGAACCGGAATCTTTGGCAGATCTGCAACGTAAGCACAGCGAATTCCATGCCGCACTGCAGATGAACCTGACCGTGCTGGCGACTGCTCATGCAGTCTCCGAAGGAATCGTCCGCGGCGTGTGGGACGAACTCGTGCGCAAGGCGTCGCCATCCACTTACAGCGCCGATGGCCGGCCGAACGGGCCGAGCGCCAGCGCAGCGCAACCGCTCGCCGTAAGCCGGGTGCTATAGCCATTCTTCAATTTTAGAGGCGTCAAAAACGAAACGACCCGGTATTCTGGATGGCTCATATCCAGGATGCCGGGATCGTTCATTTATGGCGTTCGTTTTGCGGCAGATCGCAAGCCGGTAAATATTTAATGAAATTCACGACAGCCCGTTAAACGAGGCCACCTACCTTTACCACGAGGCGCAGAAAGCGCCGGAAGGTGGTCATGGACACAAGTTTTACAATAAGGCCGCGCGATACCAGCGCACGCAGGGTGACTGGACGCAACAACATCGTCCGAACTGACCTTGCCCCCTCGCTCAGCGTCAATGCAGGGCAGCAATCCTCCATCTCCGACCACGCAGCACCGGATTCCGGATCGCATGATCCGGCCCTCGACGCGCAATGCCAGACATTGCTCAATCGCGAACGCGAAGCCCGCATACTGCGCCGCGAACGCAAAGATGAGGCTCTGCTTCGTCAAAGGGCTTACGCGCGTAATGCGGTCGCGCCTCCGGTATCGCCGACAGAGGCCGATGACGATACGCCTCATGCGGATTTCCAGATCTGACTCCTTCTGACGCCACGACGTTCGATCCGCTGTCATGACTTGTCACAGCCAGCGCCCATGATTCGCGGGGTCGATTCTGTTGGCGCCCTCGCAAAAAAATTAACCGATCCACGCCCGGAGATCGGCCCAAAAACACCCCCAAGAACAGACCACCACATCCCAAAAAAAGCCCGTTATTTCTGTACTTTTGAGGTGAATTAACCACTCATTAGGGACTTTTTTACCGACCATTAGGGTTACCAGAAGATTATCGAGACGAACCGAACCGCATAAGCGGCACCGATTCATTTCGATAAAAGGGAATACCGTTATGGGCGATATCGTTCTGTCCGCTGGCGTCCGGAAAAATCTGCTTTCGCTGCAGAATACTGCAGAACTCATGGCTCTGACCCAGAACCGGCTTGCGACCGGCAAGAAGGTCAACACCGCGCTCGACAATCCCTTCAACTATTTCACCGCGGCGGCGCTGAACAATCGCGCCGGCGACATGAACGCCCTGCTCGATGCGATCGGCCAGTCGCAGAAGACCATCGAACAGGCGGATATCGGCATCACTGCCATCACCAAGCTGGTGGAATCGGCCAAGTCGCTCGCCAAGCAGGCGCGTCAGACCACGCAGCCGTCGGCGACCTATAACCAGACGATCACAGGCGGAAACATTCCGGCCGATACAGCAGGTGCGTCTGCCGCAGTCGGCACCGCCAATTTCTCGACGGCGCTGGCCGACGTCACAAATTCAAGCAAGTCGTCGATGGTGCTTGATGCCACCGACATCGCCGGCGACTGGCCCGACGGAAGAACAATCTCGATCACGTTCAACGGCACGACCACGACATTCGAATCCGACACTGGGGGTGACGGCGTGGCGCCCGGCAACCAAACATTTACAGACGCAGCTACGCTGACGACTGCCTTGGCCGGCGTTTATGGTGTCGCCAATGTCAGCAACAGCAGTGGTACAATCACTATTACGGGCGACTTCACGCACGATTTCACAACCGGCGGACTCGGTGCCGCTCAAGTCACAAGCAACACCGCGTCCGTCGACGGTGGGGTCATGACCATCAACGATGGATCGACAACGGACACATTCCGCAAGGTGGCAACGGGTCAGGAATCCGCTGCGGAGGGCACATTCAGCGATCTGGCAACGTTGCAAGCCGCTTTGGCCGCATCGACCTTGGTCGACGTGACGCTCAGCGACGAAAACGGCAGCCTGAAGATTGCAAACGCGACCGGCGACATCACCGTCGGCGGCACCACTGGCGCAGCGCTCGGCTTCAAGACCGCGGCCTATTCCGGAACGAATGCTACGCTGAACGCGCTGGCAGGCGAATCGTTCAGCATCAAGGTTGGAGCAAGTGCAGCCCAGACCTTTAACTTCACGACCGCCACGACGCGGGCGGACCTGGATGCATGGCTGGACAATCTGAACCTCGGCACCGGCATCACGGCTACCGTCAACGCCGCCGGGGCCGTGGAAATCACCTCGACGTCTTCCGAAGTGATCACCGTCACTGGTACCGGGAACGCGACGACGACGCTCGGTCTCGTTGGAACGAACAACGGCGTCTATACGCCCACCCCGACGGTCACCTCGGTCAATGATCAGCGCGCCGACTATCAGCGCGAATATAACGAGACGATCGCCCAGATTGACACTCTCGCCCGCGATTCTTCCTACAACGGCGTGAACCTTCTCTTCAGTGACAACCTGAAAGTTGTCTTCAATGAAGACGGCAGCAGCATGTTGAATATTGAAGGCGTTGACTTTACGGCGCTGGGCCTTGGTCTGACGGAACTGACGGGTGACGATTTCCAGAACAACATCACCACCGACGCTGTCCTCACTAAACTCGACACCGCCCTGCGCACGCTGCGCACCCAGGCGGCCACCTTCGGCACCAAGCTCGGCACCGTCGAAACCCGCCAAAACTTCACCAAGTCGCTGATCCAGACCCTGGAAACCGGCGCCGACAACCTGGTCCTCGCCGATACCAACGAGGAAGGCGCCAACATGCTGGCCCTGCAGACCCGTCAGTCACTGTCCACGACCGCCCTGTCGCTCTCCGCACAGGCCGACCAGGCAGTGCTGCGCCTGTTCGGGTAAGCCGCGGTTTAAACTTTCACCGAAGTTCTTCACGGCGGGGGCGACCCCGCCGTTTTTGTTTACGCGCCATTAACCATAAAGGCCGAAGGATCGCAGCCATTGGCAGACGATTCCGGGCAAACCCGTTGCCGAGCGTCGCGCTGATTTCCGTGGAGCACGCTATGGCCCTCAAGGTCGAACTAAAGCCCAATGAACGCATTCTGATCGGCGATTGCGTCATCACCAATAGCGATCAGCGGACACGATTTCTGGTGGATGGCAATGTGCCGATCCTGCGGGAGAAAGACATCATGACGGCTGAGCGTGCTGATACGCCGGCCAAGCGCATCTATCTCGCAGTGCAACTCATGTATATTGGCGGCAATCCTACCGAACAGCACGAAGTCTATTTCGCCTTGATGAAGGACATTGTTGAAGCGGCACCCAGCGCGTGGGCGCATGTCGCCGAGATCAACAATCATATTTTAACAGGCGATCTCTATAAGGCATTGAAATCAGCAAAAAAACTGATTGAGTACGAACAGGAGCTGTTAACGCATGCATCACGCGGCCAAAGCCTACGGACAAGTAGCACAACAGACCGCAAGTCCGCGTGACCTCGAAGCGCAGCTTCTCCTGCGTGCTGCGTCGCGACTGCAAACGATCCATGACGATTGGGAAAGCCAGCAGAGCGCGCTCGACAACGCGCTGCTGTTCAACCGCAAGCTCTGGACGATCTTTCTCACCTCGGTTACGAGCAACGACAACCCGTTGCCGACCGAGCTGCGTCAGAACATCGCCAATATCGGCATTTTCGTGCTGAATCATACGCTGAACGTCAGCAGCGATCCGGCACCGGAACGACTGCGCAGCCTGATCAACATCAACCGCCAGCTTGCCGCAGGGCTCAGCGGCCGCGCCTGATCGTCAGACATAACGCATCCGATCCCAGATTCGACGCACAACCATAAAGGCCCGCTTATGCGGGCCTTTTCCGTTGCATGCGCAAAACACAATATATCAGATGTAATTCAGAATACTCATCTGGAACAGGCGTGCCGTTGTCTGCATCGATGCTTCGAGACTGGTTTGCAGCGCCAACATCTTGGCTGCCACCTCTTCGTTCGAAACGCCTTCGATCCCTTCCAGGAAATCGCTCAACGTCGCATTCGTGTATTGATGTCGTTGCTTTGCCGCATCAACGGATTTTGCGGCTCCGGCAAGTTCGGTCCGAATATCGGCGGTGCTTTGCGTTCCCTGCGGCACGTCGAGCGCTGTCCTCAGTCGAGAGGTCATGGCTTCTGCCCGTTGCTGAGAATCGGAGTCGGTCGACGGCAGGGAAATTGCCGCTAGAGCGGCAATATTCTGCATCTGCCAGCGTATCCCTTCCTCGTTCGCACGGAGACCGTAATTGACCGTAATTGACTGATCCACGCGAGCACTGGCCGTCGTGCGTGCGGATTGGCTGCCCGCTTCCCCGGTATACCACATGACTGTATTTGCCGCGGTGCCATCGATAAGACCTGTGGCCGTATCGAATGGTGGCCCATCAACACGCTGCGGCGGATTGGCTGCATCCATGTTGAAGAAATTGTCCGCTGCGGCCAGAGCCGACGCTGCGGTAAGACTCGTGCGGGCCAGCGAGCCGATCGAAGAATTCAGCTTGGCCTGCAGATTGGCCGCTGTCGTCGCCGAATCCTGACCGATGGCAAATTCGTCAGGCCCGGGTGGAACAGTGGTCGTTGCCTTCAGCGTGATCGTTTCCTGAGAGCCATCGGGCAGATCGAAGGTGAAGCTGACCTTCTCACCAGCTGCAGGATTGCTGCCAAGATCAACGGACATCGCTGGGGGTGCAGGTGGTATTGCCGCCGGACCAGTGACGGTAGAGCCGCTCAATGTCGAGCTGATCGCGTTCAGCTTGAAGCCAAACACGGATCCGGCAACGTCTTCGGCAACACTCACGCTCGTTGCGGTCGGCGATGACACCACAAGACGTCCGAGGCCGGCGGCGCCCATATCCGCCTGGAGGCGTTCCTGCACAACCTGCATGAATCCAGCACGCGCGGCATCACCATCCATGATGGCATCGAGAGAAGCCGTCGACGGCGTATCAGCAGCCAGCCCCGAGAAGATATAGCGGTCGCCGGCACGAGAATTCAACAGACCAAGCATTTCGCCAAGAGCAGACCGCGCGGAGCCTTGCGCATTGAGGCGGCCCTCCTCCGTGGTCATTTGCGCGACGGAATTCTTCGTCTCCGTACCTATATCGCCGATACGTGACAGGACGGATTCTGCGAGATTGATCCGCACATTGAGATTGGTGATGGTGTCGCCATAGCCCGCCGTCGCCGAAAGTTGCGAGCGCAAGCTCACCGTCAGACCGCGATTGAGGCCGATGCCGGCATAATCGTCCGCGCGTTTTCCCGTGGCAAATTGCCGTTGCAGATCGGCCATCTGCGAGCGCATCCCAACAAGGGACTGCGTCAGGAGAAGTGATCGCGTGCCAATACCGATACTCATGTCATCCTCACAACATATTCAGCAACTGGTCGAGCATATCTTTCACCACCGACATGACCCGCGCATTGGCGCCGTAGGCGTTCTGCAGGTTCAGGAGATTGGCCATTTCAACATCGATATTGACCGCCGAGTCATCCGCAACGCGCTCCTTGAGCGCGTTGACCACGACGTTCTGACCAATTGCCAGATTCTCTGCATTCGCCGCCGACTCGCCTTGAACGCTGATCACCTGACGCAGGAAGGATGACAATGAGCCCTTGAACGGCGAATCGGCCGATCCAATCCCTGTTTTGGCGGAGAATGTCACCGACGCGCGCGTCAACTTGTCGAGAATGAAGTTGGGCCGTGTGGAATCTCCGGCTTCCACGCCGGTCTGATAGATAACCAGCTTACTAGAATCGGCGATCAGATCCGGATTGACTGTTATTCGTCCGGCCAAGCCGATGCTTTGCGACCCCGAGCCAGTGATTGCGCCGGTATAGGGGCTGAATCCATCGGTGAAAAACGGCATTTCCACGCCGCCGGTCAAGCCCGTGCGCGTGACGGTCGTGCTGACAGCGTTGATCGTCGTATTATTGGCCGCGCCGTCATCAAGGATACGAAGGGTGGTACCCGAAGCAGAGAAGTTGACCTTCCCGTTAAAATAGCTGTTCAGGACTTGTGCTGCATCGGCCAGACTGCCGGAAAGACCGATACCGATGACGGTATCATTCGGGTCGGCTGTCGCGTCATTTGAAAGTGGCAAAGCTGACGGATCGTCCACGCGAATGATCGTCACGTTGCGCTGCTGACCGCTGCTGTCCGTATAGGTCAGATTGATCTTGTTGCCGTTTAGCAGATTTGCCGTATCGATTTCGAAGCCCGCTTGCGCGCCGGACGTGACTGCGGTGCCCGGCGTCGTGACGTCAGACAAGGCAGAGGCCATCGTCGCCGCCAGTTCATCGAGCTGCGCCTGCGCCTGTACCAGCACGTCATCGCGCATCTCGATATAGGCGGCGATCTCGCCGGAACGGATCGAGCCGTTCATGAGCAGATCGACTTCACCCCCGGTCGGCGTGACCAGAGTCAATGTGCCGACCGTCCGCTTGTCTGGATCCGGCGACCACTGCGCGGCCGCCGTCATCGTCCCCTGTGGGTCGAATTTGAGCTGCGCCGCATCCGTGCCAACCAGTTGAACACCGGAATTGGTGAACACGTTGATTTGGTTGAGATCGCCAGGAACAACGCGAATATCCATCAGTTGGGACAATTCGTCGATATAGGCGTCGCGTTGATCGAGCAGTGAAGCTGTAGCGGCATCCTGGCGCGTGTTCACGGCAAGCTGACGATTGATCGCCGCGATCTGCTTCATCGCGTTGTTGGCGCGCTGCACCGAATCGCTCAGTCCAAGTTCGGCATCGCTCCGCATGCCCTGAATGTCTCGGGACATGCTGTTGAGCTGTTGCGCCAGCACCTGAGCGGCACTGATCACGGAGCTTCGTGCAGCCGGCGCATCGGAAGACGTGCCGAGCCCCTGCAACGCTGTCGTGAAATTGTTATAGGCCGTTTCCAGGGTTGCTTCCGCGCCTGGATCGCCGTAGACGCGCTGCAGTTGCGAATAAAAGTCGGCACGGAGGCTCGCATAGGCGCCTCCGGCCGCTTCGGTTCGCAATTGTCGCTGCAGATACACGTCCAGTTCGCGGTTGATCGACTGGACCTTGACGCTGACGCCCTTCTCGCCAATGCCGACGGCGGTCTGATACAGGGTCTTGCGGACGTAGCCCGGCGTTTCCGCATTCGCCACGTTCGAAGCGATCAGCGACAGCCCGGACTGGGCCACCTTCATCCCGGCGACCGACGTATTGAGAGCCTGGGACAGACTCATGGTGTTCTCCTAATTACCGGTCGTGCCGTTAGCGCAGCATATTCAAGAGGTCCTGCGTCATATCGTTTGCAGTCGAGATGACACGGGTGTTGGCCGAGTAGGCCTGCTGCGTGACAATCAGCTTGGTGAATTCGTCGGCGATATCGACGTTCGACCCTTCAAGCGAGTTGCCGGAGATCTTGCCGGATGCGCCGTAAGTCGGCGTACCCGAAAGATCCGTGACCTCGAACGCACCGCCGTCGGCGCGCTTCAGGAAGTCTGCGCCGCTGAAGCTGGCGAGCGTGATTTCCGCGAGATCGATCGTACGGCCGTTGGAGTAGGAGCCGACAATCCGGCCTTTATCATTGACCGTCACCGTTTCGAGCGAGCCGGCCGCGAAACCGTTTTGCTGAATCAGGTTGACCTGGGCATTGCCCTGCGCGGAGTCGAACTGGGTGATGCCGCCCGCACCATGCGCCACTTCGATATTGCCGAGCGAAACACCGTCGATGACGACGTTATTGAGCGCCAGAGTGGTAATCGGCGGGTTCATCTGGTTGTCAGCACCGAACTTGTAGTTGATGCCGGCATTCGTCCACGCCGTCTCCGTTCCGGTCGCGCTGGAATTCGACTGGTAGAACAGGTTCCAGGTGTCGGTGCCGCCATAGAGCGCGCTTTCAACCTTGGCCCAGCGCAGCTGGATGTTCACCGGAGTGCCGGAAATGTCGTAAGTGGTGATGGCGCCGCCATCGACTGACGACTCGACGAAGGTCTGCACGTCATTGGCAATGACATTGCCGTTGGACGGCAAGCCGGTCAGCGTACGGATACCAAAATTGGCCATGGTGGCGGTGCCGGAGATGTGGACCTCTTCGGTCATGGTGCCGGCCTGAACAGTGATATTGCCATTCGTCGCGAGCACCGATCCGGTCCCGCCGGTCAGGCCACCGAGAGCGGTCGCCAGTTCCGCAAGCGTAGACACCTGGCCAGCACCCGTACCAAAGGTGACGGTCAATGGCGGGTTGGCGCCAACCTGAATGACGAGTGTCTGACCTGCGGAAGCCGCGCTTTGCGTCAACAGGTTCGTCGCGTTGGTCGTTCCGACGGAGACGCCAAGCTGGTTCAACAGAGCAAGTGTCGAGCCCCCGCCGATGGCAATGTTGGTATCCGCGTTTGCGCTGGTCAGCACCAGTTGATTCGATGCATTGAGCGTTGCAGTGACGCCTGTTGTTGCAGTCTCGGCATTGATTTTGCTCAGGATATCGGTCGCATCATCGCCGGCAGCAATGGCGATCGATGTCCCATTGATCTCGATCGTGCCGTTGGCGCTGACCGACAACGCCGACAGATCGAGTGTGCCGGTAGCAACAGCAACAGCATCCGGATCCAGATCAGCGCCGTAGCCGAGAATGCGCGCCGGCGACGGCGGGCCTGCGAGCGGATTGGCGGAGAAGTTCGCCGGATTGATCAACTCGGATCCCGGAACATCCTTATCGTGCCGGTAGGTCAGCGGGTATTTGGCCAGGTTCGCGCGATAATCGACGCGCGTCGTGGCCTGCGCCGGCATAAAGTCATTCTGGAATTGCAGCAGTTGCGGAACACTGCCCGAGACGTTGCCAGTCGACGGGTCGATCGGAATACCCATCAGATAATAGCCGGCGCCGTTGACCAGATAGCCGTTCTTGTCGGGCTGGAAATCCCCGCGCCGGGTATACATGTCGACGCCGCCAAAGATCGGGCGATTGTCCTGGAAGCCGTCAGGTTTCTGCACGACGAAGAAGCCATCGCCGTTGATCGCCATGAAGGTGCCAATCGATGCGCTCTGGATGTCGCCCTGGACCGAGTTGGTCATGCGCGATGAGGCGGTGACGCTGCCGGCAAATTGCTTGCTGGGCTGATTGTCCGGAATCAGGTCGGCAAAGCTCGTATCGATCCGCTTGAAACCGGTTGTCTGTGAATTGGCGATGTTGCCCGACACATTTTCCAGCGCATAGGACTGTGCGCGCATGCCGGTGACCGCAGTATTGAGAGCGCCGAAGATACCCATTTACTTCTTCCTCCAGAACGACAGCGGCTGCAGTGATAAAGGCCGCATGCTTCGGGAAGAACGTCGCAAGCGTCGTGCCAGAAGAATAAACCAACAAAATCAAATGCTTATGCAACAGTACGGACCCAAAACGGGCTGCAACAAGTTCCGCTTTGCCGGCAAAACGGCAGAAATTGCCGGGCAAAGGCGGGCCCCTTTATGTCTCGGTCCTATTGGCGGATTGCCGCATTGCGACATGGCGTCTAGTGTCCGGCCGCCATCCGGTTTCAGGGAACAAGCATGCGTTTTGAAGGTACGAAGGGTTACGTCGCAACCGACGATCTGCGGGTTGCGGTGAATGCGGCCATCGCGCTGGAACGTCCACTTCTCGTCAAAGGCGAGCCCGGCACCGGCAAGACGGTCTTGGCGCAGGAAGTCGCCAAGGCAGTCGATGCCCCCCTGCTCGAATGGCATGTGAAATCCACCACCAAGGCACAGCAAGGTCTGTACGAGTACGACGCGGTATCTCGCCTGCGCGACAGCCAACTCGGCGACGAGCGCGTCAAGGACATCCGCAACTACATCAAGCGCGGCAAATTATGGGAGGCCTTTGCGGCACCGAAGCGCCCTGTCCTCCTGATCGATGAGATCGACAAGGCCGATATCGAATTTCCGAACGATCTCCTGCAGGAGCTCGACCGGATGGAATTCTTTGTCTACGAAACCGGCGAGACGGTAAAAGCGCAACAGCGCCCGATCGTCGTCATCACCTCGAATAACGAAAAGGAATTGCCGGACGCTTTTCTGCGCCGGTGCTTCTTCCACTACATCCGCTTTCCCGATGCCGAGACCATGCATGCCATCGTCGATGTGCATTTCCCGGGCATCAAGCAGCGCCTTGTCTCGGAAGCACTGAAATTATTCTACGAAATCCGCGATGTGCCAGGCATGAAGAAAAAGCCGTCAACGTCCGAGTTGCTGGACTGGCTGAAGCTGTTGATGGTCGAGGATATCGGTCCCGACACGCTTCGCGAGCGCGATCCGAAGAAACTCATCCCGCCGCTGCACGGCGCGTTATTAAAGAACGAACAGGATGTGCATCTGTTCGAGCGGCTGGCCTTCATGGCAAGGCGCGACGGCCGCTAGGCCTCTGCCGCACGGTTCATTTCCTGTCTCTCCATTTGCGGAGACGCTGCGCGAACCGCGAGTTGCCGCGTTCGTCGGACTCGACGGTTGTGACGGGTGGCTCATGCGGGAACGCATCAGCGCCAACTGTCTCGGTCTCCGCGACGTAAGCGACATGCGCAACCGGTTGCGGCCCTGAGACGCTGGCTTCGCAAAGCGCTCCACCGTCCTGCGCGGCGGTCTGTTCGGCTTCGATACGGGCAGCATCCTCCTCCACCTGCAGCCGCTCAGCGTCGGCCGCCTTTTCAGCTTCTATTTTTTGCCTGCCATCGGCTCGAACACGCCGTGTCCCGTTCCTGCGCCTGCGGCCTGCGGCCCATGTTTCGTAACTGCGCTGCCCCCAATAGGCCGTCTGCAAAGCGATGCGGCCTGCGCGACCACCGGCCCAAACCAGTTCGAATGGTTGAAACAGCCTCCAGCGGTCATCGCCTTCTACAATGGCGCGCGTGATCAGATTGCCGGCCATTGCCGTCGTATTGATGCCATGCCCGCCGAAACCGCTGGCCAACCACACGCCGGGCGACAATTCGCCGATCTGCGGCATGCGATGGACCGGAAGACCGAGCGTACCGGTCCAGGCGTAGTCGATCTCGGCACTCGCCAATTGCGAAAAGCGACGACGGAGATCGCGAAGCAGCTTGCGACCAAACCGGTGTGGCTGCGCCTCCCATACCGTCATGCGGCCGCACCACATCAGGCGATCACCGCCGACAATGCGGTAATGACTATCGGCCCAATCGGTATCACTGACCGAGCCCGAATAGTCGATGGCTTCCGACAATGATGCGCCAAGCGGCTTCGTCACCATGACGAAAGTCTGCACCGGAATGAGGGTCTCAGAGACCGCCGGCATTAAGTCACCGAGGTGCACATTACCCGCCAACACGATACGTGCGGCGCGAATACGGCCATTCGGCGTCGCGATGCGCTTGCGGACACCGGCAGGGTCGATCGACAAGGCCCTTGTGTTCTCGAAAATGCGCGCACCGGCATCTTCCGCCAACTTCGCAAGACCAGCCGCATAATTAAGCGGATGAATGTTGAATGCGGTTGGAAAATGGATCGCCTGAAAATAACGGTCGCTTTTCAGTTTCGCGCGCACGAGATTCTCGGGCCAGATTTCGATGTCGGCGCCAAGACTGCGCAATAGATCGGCATCGTCGCTGACCTGCCGCGCGCGATCGGTTTTCGACACGTGCAACCAACCGTCGCTCGGTTCGATCCCCGGCATGTTGCTGTCGGCGATGGTCTGCCGCACATAGTCGACGCCGTTCTGCGACAACGCCCACAATTCGCGTGCATGATCGGCACCAACGCGTTCGACAATCTTGTCGGTGCTCTGACCGAAGCCCGGGAGCACAAAACCGGTATTGCGCCCCGAGGCATTCCAAGCGACGCTGCGGCTTTCCAGAACAGCCACCGACCAGCCGCGACGCGCCATCTCGTAAGCCGTCGTCAGCCCGGCAAGCCCAGCGCCGATGACGCAGATATCGACATCGATATCCTGCGCCAGTGACGCCCGTTTACGCGTCGGCACCATAGTAGCCGCGAAATAGCTCTCGCCATACACCGGGTCAGTCGTCACGGCCGCCTGTGGCTCACTTGTCTTTTGCGCGCCTGTCAGGTCCGATGACATGCTAGCCTGCTCCACGCGAATCCTTCTCCGGCAGATATAGCCCATGCGGCGTCTGATGTTGCTTCGTCACGCGAAATCAGACTGGTCGGTGTCCGGCCAGCCTGACCACGAACGCGGATTGGCTCCGCGGGGCGAGACGGCAGCCCCACTGATGGGCCGTTATATGGCGAACCACGGGCTTATACCGGATCAGGCCATCGTATCCACAGCCATACGCACACGCGAGACGTGGCGGCTAGCTGCCGAGGCTTTTCGGCAGAAACCGCTCACAACTTACGAACAGCGGATTTATGAGGCCGAGCCGGACGCCATCCTGGCAGCGATACGGGAGGCACCTGCCGCAGCCAAGACCCTGCTGGTCGTTGGGCATAATCCGGGTTTTCACGAGATGGCAACATTGCTCGTCGGCTCGGGCGATAAGCGGGCGCGCGCAAAGCTGGCGGCGAAGTTTCCGACCGCAGCCCTTGCGGTCATCGATTTCGACATTGCGAACTGGCCCAGTATTCGGCCGGGCGCCGGACGGCTGGACCGCCTTGTGACGCCGCGTGCCATTGGCGGCAAGGACGATTAGACTTCAAAATATCCAGGGAGGGCCCGATCATGTTCAAGCGGATTCTGGTTCCTGTCGATCTTTCCGAGCCTGAGCTGTCCAAGCCAGCGATCGATACCGCGATCAGCCTGGCGCGTGGATCGTCCGGCACGATCCGAATCGTCAATGTGCTGCCGATGACGCCGGTGATGCTGGCCGAATATGTCCCGCCAGATTTTGACGAACAACAACGCAAATCGGCAGACGAAGCGGTGAAAAAACTTGCCGATGACAGCGGGCTTGGTGCTGAGCGGATCTCAGCGACCGTGCGTCAGGGCGGCATCTATCACGAGGTCATTGAGGAGGCGAAGGCCATCAATGCCGACCTGATCGTCATGGCATCGCATCGGCCGGACATGCGCAGCTATTTTCTAGGCTCGAATGCCGGTCACGTCGTGCGATATGCCAATTGTTCGGTCCTCGTGCTGCGAGACTAGCGACGCGATGCCGGAAGCACGTCGTCAGGGATCGCATCGAGTGAATAGCGGCGCGGCAAGTTGCGCTTGAAGAAGCGGCCGAGCTGCCAAACGAGAAATGCGAAGAAGGCCATAAGCAAAAGAGTCGTCGCCATTTCACCCTGCTGCAACGCGCGAAAGAGCACTCCCATCGTCGCAAGGCAAATCGTGACGAAGATGATGGCGCCTGGCCAGTAGAGCAACACCACAGCACCCGCCTGCAATTGCGGGGTCCCTTTGGCGGCTGCGATCCTTTCATGCAATGCAACGATGAAGCGGGTATATTCCGCATCGAGCCGTTCCTGCTCCGTCAACGATTTCCATGATGACGAAACAATCTGCAATTTTGGATTCCGGTCCGACCAGATTTCCGTGAGAAAGCGGAAGGATTGCATCGTCACTGGCCGAAACGACATTCTCATACGACGAATGTCCTTGTAAGCCACTTTGCCGGAAACCGAGCCGATCGACCATTGCAATCCGTCTGGAGCGAGCCGAAAGGTCCAGACACCGCCCATTAGCGACGGTTTGTACGAATATTCGATATCGGCAGTGTCGCCGGTAGCCTGATCCATGATGCCCCTCTTCTCCGCCACTTTCTTAACACACGGCGAACCTTTGCAAGGCCTTCTCCGGAACTGGCGGACAGCCCACACGTTGGCGTGATGTTGAGGGATGCCCTCTGAGGGAGAGCGCAATGTCACAAAAACTCATCCTGGCGGCAGGATTTGCCGCGCTTGTCAGCGTTTCCGCGTATGGGCAGGGCACTGGCTCGTCTGGAACATCGTCCACCGGCTCGTCCGGATCATCATCCGGCGTCTCATCGGGGATTGGCGGGAGTCCGACCGGCACCGCGACAGCTCCATCACTGTCACCGGGATCGGCCCCGCCTGGCGTTTCCCCGGCGAATCCGTCGCCAGGCCGGTCGAATCCGGGTGCGATGAAACAAATGCCGGGCATGAGCACCGGGACAGCGAGCCGACCACGAACACAATCCGGGATTCCCGGCGCCGTCAGCCCTGGCAACCCGAACGCGGCCGCGCGGCCGAGCGTTCCAAACATCGGCGGATCACCGGTCGTGACCCAACCCGGTACCCTGCCCTGCAGCACCAGCAGCTCGACCACAGGGGCAACAACAGGAACCAGTGGTTCGGTCGCTGGCACACCGAGGATCGACTCGTCGGTGAGCACCGGTTGCTAACAGCAGAGACTTTACGTACGAAAGAAAGCGCCGGTCTTTCGACCGGCGCTTTCTCTTATACAGGAACAGACGAGATTGCAGCTCAGCTAGCAGCCTGCCGGTTCACGTTGCTCTCGGCAACTGCGGTCAGCTTCTTGTCAGCGGCCTTCTCTTCCTCAAGCGTTTTTTGCATGATCGCTGCCGCATCATCTCGCCCCATCTGATGCGCCCAGGCGATTAATGTCCCATAGCGCGTGATCTCGTAGTGCTCCACGGCCTGAGCGGCCGCAACAATGGCAGCGTCAAGGACCTCCTTGTCGTCGACCTCACCGACGATTTCGTCTGCTTCCTCAATGATGCCATCAATGGCCGGGCAGTCGACCGCTTTGGGCTTCAAATCATGCAGCTTGAAGACCTGCTCAAGACGAGCGACATGGTTTTCTGTCTCCTGAAGATGTTTCTGTAAACCGTTCTTCAGTTCACCATTGCTGGCCTTGCCGATCATGTCCGGCAACGATTTCAGGATCTGCTTTTCGGCGTAGTAGATATCCTGAAGCTGATGGACGTAGAGATCGTTCATGGTTTTAATATCAGCAGAAAACATGCCCATGGGCGGCTCCTTTTTTCTTGATTTGATCTTTAAATGGAAGGGAAAGCGGCAACGCTCCCTAAGCAGCCAACGTAACAGCGAAGGCGATGTTCCGAAGGCTGCTACGCAAAATCAATGAAATTTGACACACCGTCGTCCGGAACCAGCCACCGCGTAGACGCATTCTCAACTATAACGCGGAAGTGAGACGTGGAGCACGCAAAATTCGTAACGATGCGCGATGCCCCAATACGAGTTGGTTATGAACGACCCAGAAACGCCAGAAAAGCCTCGACAAGAAGAACAGGCCGACCCGCAAGACATGAAGCCGAACACCGCTGTGCGGATGCCGTTCGATACGTCAGACCTCAACCGGATTCCAACCGCGACGGAGGCTGACCCTCCTTACCGCGACTGGTGGGTCGACGACGAGCGCTGATGGCCACTGCCGTCCAGCGGAACCGAAATTGTATGCCCGACTTGAAAAGGCATGATTCCAGGCCCAGGAGAAACGTCATGGCTCGCACGACCCGCTCGTCCCAACCTTATGATCTCATCGGGCGCATCAGCGACACCATCGCCAATCATTCGCGCTTGAGCGCTGCGGCAGCGTTCCAGATGGGTGTCTTGCTCGGACAGGTCATGAATAACACAGGCGCTCTGGCGGGCCTGAAAAGAACCGTGGCAGCAGCACCTGGTGCTATTGCCTCCCACATTCCGACCTTCGGCTGGTTCGAGGATAAACCGGCCCGCACCCCCTCCCGTCGGCGTGCGACAACTGCGACCTCATCACGACCCACAAATAAGAAAACGCGTGTGGCATCTCGCCGCAAAGCGACCAAGCGCAGCCGCGCTGTCTAATCTTGGGGGAGCGGCAACTCCAACCTGTCGATGAATTTCTTCGAAAAAAGATGATCACCGTTACCGAACGGCGATGTGCAATATATGTTGACGCAATCACCGGTGAAATCGTTAACCGGTGTCGTTCACGCTCCATCATGCTGCCGGGTACGGCCAGTCCTCACCGAGACGTGAAGTTCTCTAAACGATAGACCACCGCACAGAGACACGATCAGTGGGGTTTTCCTGTGATCCGCTGACCGAGCTGTTTTGAGAGGCTGCATCATGCGATTACTTTTTATGTCCAGTGTTGCAATCGCGCTGATCGCGATACCGGCTACTCGTCCAACCGCTGCTGCGAACACGCAGCTCGACTCATCCCAAGTCACTGCGGTCCATTCGGACGTGTCCGCGCAGAAGAAACAGAAGAAAAAGAAAGTCACCAGCCGCCACTATCGCTCGTATGGTCCCGTTTACGGATACGGCGACGATCCAACGCGCTCGCCCTATTATCTGCGTCCTGGCGTGGCGCCGTCGTTTGGGTATATCGGCCCGCCCGGTTACGCCGGTGAATACGCGTGGCGCCGATCGATCGGTCAATGCGTGGAAGACCTCGGATATGGGCGCTGGGCTGCTTGCGGTTCACGGTAATCGGAATGACGAAAAAGACTGCAGCATTTGCTGCTGCGAAGTTGGTATGGCTCACAATGCCGCTAGCCATTGTCCACACACAAGCGAACGCTGGTGATCAACCCCATGCCGGCATCGTAAGCACCGGCGATCTCTCAGCGGCCCGGAAAAAGAAAAAGCAGATTGTTGTCCGCCCGGCCGGACCGCGGCCTCAGCTTTGGGGCTGGAGGCCCGCCGATCCGTCCTTCGACCAGACTGGCCGTCCGTATCAGCCGCCACCCGGCCTCTCTTGCCCGGTCGATCTTGGCTATGGCCGATGGGCGTCATGCAACGACGATTTTTGAACCCGACTTGAGGCAAAAACAAAAAAGCCGGCCCACATCGCGGGCCGGCTTTTTCCTATTTACACTTGGAAGTTCGGCGATCAGCCGCGCCGTCCTTTCGGGCCCTTCGGCTGATCCCAGCCATAGTAGTCGAACCAGTAGTTCATGGCCCAGCCGCCCACGATCGGCACGAAGCAATTGGCGGTCGACACGAAGACCTCGCGTTGGGTCAGTTCGCGCTGGGTTACGATGGTGCCGACGATCGGCGAAACGGCCGCGCAAGCTGCGCTGGTGCCGACATACAGACCGCCGCCACCGCTGCTCCAGAGCTTGTGGCCCTGATTATGACGGATGGCGAGATAGGCGGCAGCCGAGCCGGCGCCAACCACGGTGTTCGAAGCTGCCAAGCGCGGGTCGCGAACATCCCAGAAATTCCACCAAGTATATGGTGCCTGAGCCGGGGTCACGACGACCTTCGCGCGTTTCTTGCCAGCCGCTTCCGCCGCACCGCCCGTCACAACCAACGCCGCAGCTAGGGCCGCGATAACAAAAGCAATTTTCTTCATGAGACAACCCCCTTGGCTGCCGGACATTTCGGATGAGGCCGGTCAGACGAAAGAAGCCGGTGGCGACTCCACCAGCTTAGAACTGCATCTAGATGATATTTGCGCTCCGAAGTCGAGGCGCCGAAGCCCGCTTTTTCACAGGTGTTGCGGCAAAAACACGCAGTTTTGTCTGCTAAATTCGCGTCAAACGATTCCCGATCTGCGATCAGCCTGTCGCAAACCCCGCTCGCTTCAGCCTGACAATGGCGAGGTCGAGTGCTGATAGAAAGGCGGAGCGATCACGCTGCGAAAAGGGCTTCGGCCCACCCGTCACCACGCCCGAGGACCGCAACTCATCCATCAGATTGCGCGTGGCCAGCGTCATGCCAATGGAGTCTTCAGTAAAGGCCCGGCCAGTTGGCCCGAGGACCGAAGCCCCTGCCTTGACCGCACGGCTTGCCAGCGGAACATCCGCCGTCACGACGATCGCGCCCGGTCGCGACCGCTCGGCGATCCAGTCGTCCGCCTTGTCCATTCCTTCGGCGACAATCACCCGCTCGACCAGAGGACCGCGCGGCACGGCGATGGGTGCGTTGGACACGATGAAGACCTTCAGCCAATGCCGCTCCGCAACGCGATAGATTTCGACCTTGACCGGACAAGCATCGGCATCGACCAGAATGACGATCGGCTGCTGGGAGGGCGTTGTCATGTCATACCACCGACGAGAGCTTTGTTCGCGTGTGGTGTGCTGACGATGGTCGGGACAAGGACCACGATTATGAAACAAACTTTCAGCATTCTCATCAGTTGCGCCATCGTTTAGCGTCGCCGGCACCTGGTATGCGCATTGCTGTGCCGCAGACGATCCCCTGAAGGGGATCGTTGCTCCAAAGGGCGGCGCCACCGTTGCTACCGGCGCATCTATGACGACGCGCACCTGGAGCGCAATCCGAAGAATATCGTTTCCTCCTGATTTCGTATTGGCTTGAGCGGCGCTTCTCATCCCAAAGTGCAAAGACCTGATGACGCGTTTTTTCGGCGGAACACCGCATTGATTATGCCAATTTAATTATTCGTCCCTCTCACTTGGGACTATCGCTTCTCTCAAGCGCGCTTTCACAGACGCGCAATATGCTGGGGAGGATGCGATGTGGAACCAGGTTTATAATCCGTTCAACAATGCCGTCCTGTCGACAATCGCAGCGGCATTGCCCGTGCTTGTACTCTTGAGTCTGATCGCTTCGAACAAGGTCAAGGCGCATGTTGCCGCGATCATTGCGCTGATCGTTGCCAACCTTGTTGCGATCTTCATCTTCACGATGCCTGCCGGCCTGTCTTTGCGCTCCACCGTTCTCGGCGCGGTGACTGGCTTTTTTCCGATCGGCTGGATCGTTCTCAATGTTATCTTCCTCTACCGTCTCACCGTCTCAACGGGCGTGTTTAAGACACTGCAAACGACGATCGGTGGCGTCTCCAACGATCGACGGATCCAGCTTCTGCTGATCGCATTTTCATTCGGTGCGTTCTTTGAAGGCGCGTCGGGTTTCGGCACGCCTGTTGCGGTCACTGGCGCAATCCTGATCGGGCTCGGCTTCTCGCCGCTTGCAGCCTCGGGACTTTCGCTGATTGCGAATACGGCGCCGGTTGCTTATGGCGCGCTCGGCACACCGATCGCAGGCCTCTCACAAGTGACCGGCATCGATCCATTCCTGCTCGGCGCGATGGTCGGCAGGCAATTGCCGTTTTTCTCGCTGCTCGTGCCTTTCTGGCTGATCTGGGTGTTCGCAGGCTGGCGCGGCATGCTCGCGATCTGGCCTGCCATTCTCGTGACAGGCGTATCGTTCGCAGTTCCGCAATTCCTGATCTCGAACTTCATTAATCCATGGATCGTTGATATCGGCGCCTCGCTGATCTCGATGGCGTGCCTGATCGGCTTCCTGCGAATTTGGCAGCCGAAGGAAATCTGGACTTCTCCAGCTTTACGCACCAGGGACGATTCCGCGAAGGACCGCCCGCCTGTTGTTCAAAGCACAAAGAATCCGAGCACGGGCGAAGTGTGGAAAGCGCTCACACCGTGGATCATTGTCTGTGCGATCCTGCTGCTGTGGGGCACCAACTGGTTCAAGGGCGCGGTCAATCCCTGGGCGACGTGGAATTTCGCCGTTCCCGACCTGCACAACATGATCAACAAGATGCCGCCCGTCGCCGCCAAGCCGACGCCGGAAAGCGCAATATTCAGCTTCACATGGCTGTCCTATACGGGCTCAGGCATGCTGATCGCCGCGATCATCTCCGGCTTCATCATGGGCTTCTCTCCGGCAGGGCTGATCGCCGAATATGGTCGCACGTTAAGAGTCTGTGCCTTTTCGCTGATCACAATCTCGGCGATGCTAGCCATCGGCACGCTGACGCGCCTCTCCGGCATCGACGCCACGCTCGGCCTCGCCTTCGCCGGCACCGGTGTGCTTTATCCTTTCTTCGGCACAATACTCGGCTGGCTTGGCGTCGCGTTGACCGGCTCGGATACTGCATCGAACGTGTTGTTCGGCAATCTGCAGCGGATCACCTCGGAACAGCTTGGCCTCTCGTCCATTCTCATGGCGGCGGCCAATTCCTCCGGCGGCGTCATGGGCAAGATGATCGATGCGCAATCGATCGTCGTCGCCTCCACCGCCACCAACTGGTTCGGACATGAAGGCACGATCCTGCGCTTCGTGTTCTGGCACTCGATTGCACTCGCCTGCCTCGTCGGCCTTCTCGTGATGGCGCAGGCTTATGTGCTGACCGGAATGATCGTGACGCCATAAACGTCACGGTCAGATGCGCACTGAAGAACCTCCCTAGCGTTAGTCAGTGCAACTTGGGTCCCGTGCGCCCAGCACGGGACCCCTCTTTTTTCAGCCATGCATTATCGTGAGTGCGCGCGGACTGGACTACCTCACCAATTCCCGCATCGCCCGGTCCAGCCCCTCCAGCGTCAGCGGATACATCCGCCCGCTCATGAGCTGCTTCATCATGCGGATCGACTGGGTGTAATCCCATTCGTTCTCCGGCACCGGATTGAGCCACACAGCGGCCGGATAAGTTCGCGTGATACGCTCCATCCACACCTGTCCCGACTCCTCGTTCATGTGCTCGACAGAGCCGCCCGGCATCGCGATCTCGTAAGGCGACATCGATGCATCACCGACAAAGATCACCTTGTAGTCGTGCGGATAGGTATGCATCACGTCGAACGTCGGCGTCGTGTCCGAAAAACGCCGTCGGTTCTCCTTCCATACGCGCTCATAGAGGCAGTTGTGGAAGTAGAAATGCTCCATATGCTTGAACTCGGCACGTGCGGCGGAGAACAGCTCTTCCGTTGCCTTGATGTGCCAGTCCATCGATCCGCCGACATCGAAGAACAGCAGCACCTTCACCGCATTGTGCCGCTCCGGGCGCATGTGGATATCGAGATAGCCCTTGTGCGCGGTGCCCTTGATGGTGCCATCGAGATCGAGTTCATCCGGCGCGCCCGTGCGGGCGAATTTGCGCAGGCGGCGCAGCGCGACCTTGATGTTGCGGGTGCCGATCTCGATATCGTCGTCGAAATCCTTGAACTCACGCTTGTCCCACACCTTGACCGCGCGGAAATTGCGGTTGCCATCCTGGCCGATCCGGATGCCTTCCGGATTATAGCCATAAGCACCGAAGGGTGACGTGCCGCCGGTGCCGATCCATTTGCTGCCGCCCTGATGGCGGCCCTTCTGTTCGGCGAGGCGCTGGCGCAGCGTCTCCATCAGCTTGTCGAGACCGCCAAGTGCCTCGATCTGCTTCTTTTCCTCCTCAGTCAGATACTTTTCCGTGAGTTTACGCAGCCATTCCTCAGGGATTTCCGCGGTCAGCGCGTCTTCCATCAATTCGAGGCCACGGAAAACATGCCCGAAAACACGATCGAATCTGTCGAGATTCCGTTCGTCCTTCACCAGAGCAGCGCGGGAAAGATAATAGAATTCGTCCACCCGCCGCGAAGCGAGGTCCTTTTCCATCGCCTCCATCAGCGTGAGATATTCGCGCAGGCTCACCGGCACGCCGGCCGATTTCAGCTCGGTGAAGAAGGTAATGAACATTTGACTCTCTTCGGCGTCTCCGGCTTCCGCCCTGCTGCAGTGCAATGCAGAAAAGGCCCAATCGCTCCTTGCGTCAAGACGCGCAACTGGCTTGCGGCGATCGCTCTTGGCGGCGAGACAAAACGGCGTAAGCTAACCTGGAATGGCTCCAGGGTACCAGATGTCCCGGAAGCCCCTTCTGGCTAACCGATAAGGCGGCACGGCCGTCACGCCGAAGCCGTCGGTTTCTAAAAACCGAGAGGTTTCGCGATGCCCAAGAAGCAGCTCACTGTCAACGGCAAGCGGGTTACGATCAATATCGACGACCCCGATATGCCGCTCCTCTACGCCCTCCGTGACAATCTTGCCCTGCATGGTCCGCGCTTCGGCTGCGGGCTGTCGCAATGCGGCTCCTGCACCGTGCATGTCGATGGCAAGGCCGTGCGATCCTGCGTGATGCCCCTGTCCTCGCTGAAAGCAAACCAGAAAGTGGTCACACTGGAAGGCCTCGGCTCCCGCAACAAGCTACATCCGGTGCAGCGCGCCTTTATCGAAGAGCAGGCCGCGCAATGCGGGTACTGCATCAATGGCATGATCATGGAGTCCGCGGCCTTTCTCGCCACCAACAAGAAGCCGACCGACGAGCAGATCAAGCAGGCACTGGCGAACAATCTTTGCCGCTGCGGCACTCATGATCGCATCGTCAAAGCCGTCAAGCGCGCTTCGACTTATGCGTGAAGGAGGCCAACATGACCATCCAGCTATCACGCCGTAACCTTCTGAAAAGCACCGGCGCACTCGTCGTCAGCTTCACATTCGCAGCCAGGGCGTCCGAAGTGCTCGCGCAAGGTCCAAAATCCGCCAAGCCCGTTGCACTGAATGAGGTCGATTCCTTCCTCGCCATCGACAAGACCGGCCTCGTTACACTCTACACCGGCAAGGTCGATCTCGGCACTGGTGTCCGCACGGCTCTCGCCCAGATGTGCGCCGAGGAACTCGACGTGCCGTTCGACAGCGTCTCGCTGGTCACCGGCGACACGCAGCTCACGCCGGATCAGGGCAACACCTGGGGCAGTCTGACGATCCAGACGGCTGGGGTGCAAATCCGCAATGCCTCCGCGACGGCGCGCAATGCTCTGCTCGAAGAGGCCGCAAAGAAACTGAACGTCAGAAAGGAAGATCTGACCATCACAAATGGCGTTGTGTCCGGTGGCGGCAAGAAGACCACCTATGCTCAACTGATCGGCGGCAAATCCTTCAACCTCAAGGTCGACGACAAAATCAAAACAAAGGATCCGAGGAGCTTCAAACTGGTCGGCAAGCCGATCGCACGCGTCGATATCCCTGACAAGGTGACGGGCAAGTTCACCTATATGCAGGATTATCGCGTGCCCGGCATGATGCATGGCCGTGTTGTCCGCCCTCCGGCTTATGGCGCGACACTGGAAAGCGTCGACGAAAGCTCGATCAAGGGCATTCCCGGCGTTCGTGTCGTGCGCGACAAGAACTTCCTCGGCGTGGTCGCCAGCAGCGAATGGAACGCCATTCGCGCCGCGCAGCAGCTGAAAGCTCAATGGTCGAAAGCAGCCACTCTGCCCGACCAGACCAAGCTGTGGGAGTATGTTCGCGGCACCAAAGTGATCCAGGATCAGGTCACCAGCGACACCGGCAACACGAAGAACGCGCTCGCCGGTGACGGCAAGAAGATCTCCGCCACCTACGACTTTGCCGTGAACCTGCATGGCTCGATCGGTCCGTCCTGTGCAATTTCCCAATTCAAGGGCGGCAAGCTAACCTCCTGGTCCGCCTCGCAGGCGACGCATGCATTGCGCAAGCAACTTGCGCAGATGTTCGGGATGTCGCTGGACGATGTCCGCTGCATCTATGTCGAGGGCTCGGGCTGCTATGGCCGAAACGGTCATGAAGATGCCGCCGGCGACGCCGCCATTCTGGCGAAAGCGGTCGGCAAACCCGTTCGCGTGCAATGGTCGCGCGCCGACGAGCATGGCTGGGAACCGATGGGACCACCGACCCTGGTCGATATCAGGGCCATGATGGATGCCGCCGGCGATGTAACGGCTTGGGAATCCGATTTCTTCATCCCGCAGCAAACAGCCGGCAGCTTCCTCGTGCCGCTCACCGGCGCCACACTCGCGGGCCTGCCGCAAAAGGACGACATCGCCCCCGGCAACATTTTCCAGAATTCGGCAATTCCATACAAATTTGCCAATGTCCGCACCGTGTGCCGGCGTCTGGAAAACACAGTGTTCAGGCCAAGCTGGATCAGAACGCCGGGCCGGATGCAGAACACCTATGCCAACGAAAGCTTCATGGATGAACTCGCGGCGGCAGCGAAGGTCGATCCTATCGTATTCAGAAAGAAATATCTCAACGACCAGCGCGCCTTCAAACTGTTCGACCGGTTGGTCGTACTCTCGAAATGGGAGACACGGCCCGCTGCGCAGCAAATCTCGTCCGGCAATGTGCTGAAAGGCCGTGGCGTCTCTTATGTGAAATACGAACTCGTTCGCACCTATGTCGGTGCAGTCGCCGACATAGAGGTCGATCGCACTACCGGCAAGATTCGCGTGCCGCGCTTCTATCTCGTGCAGGATTGCGGACAGATCATCAATCCGGATGGCGTGAAATCACAACTCGACGGCAACATCATCCAGACCATCAGCCGCACACTGATCGAGGAAGTGAAGTGGGATCGCTCGATGGTCACAACGCTTGACTGGGAGAGCTATCCGATCATCACCTTCCCCGAGGTGCCGGAGCTCCATTACGATCTGATCGATCGGCCGAATGAACGGCCATGGGGCGCCGGTGAACCGGCGGCTTCGGTTGTCCCCTCCGCAATCGCCAATGCGATCTTCGATGCCACTGGCGTGCGGATGCGTTCGGTGCCGTTTACGCCGGAGAAAGTGAAAGCCGCTTTAGGCTCGGCGGCCTGACGACCACGCCATGTCCGACGCGCGGCGGGTGGCCATCTCGGCATCCCGCCCCGTCTCTGTGCTCCGTCGCAGAATCGCGAGATTGTCCAGGAACATCTTGGCACAGCGCTCCCAGGTCATCTGCTCGGCAAAGTCGCGACACGCTTTGCGGTCGATTGTCAGCGCGCGCAAAGCGGCATCCCGAAGGTCTTCGCTCAACACACCGACAGGCGCATTGCCAATCACGTCGTTCGGACCGGCCACCGGAAAGGCCGCGACCGGTACGCCACAAGCCAGCGCTTCCAGCATGACCAGACCGAAGGTATCCGTGCGGCTTGGGAAGACAAACACATCGGCCGCGGAATAGATCGCGGCCAGTTCGTCGCGATGCTTTTCGCCAAGAAACACAGCGTCCGGAAAGCGCTGCTGCAGTTCCGCTCTCATCGGCCCATCACCAACAACCACCTTGGTCCCCGGCAGATCGAGCGAGAGGAAGGCCTCGATATTCTTTTCAACCGCGACGCGGCCAACGGTGAGGAAGATCGGCCGCGGCAAATCGAGCGGCAAGGCTTCACGCGGCGCGAAGATGTCGCCATCGACGCCCCGCGGCCATAGCACCGGATTGCGGAAGCCACGCCCGGACAATTCCGAGATCAGCGATTGCGTCGACACCATCACGCGCTCGGCGCGGCCATGGAAGCGACGCAGCCAGCGCCACACCCAGCTTTCCGGGATTGGCACGCGCGCCGTCACATAATCCGGCAGGCGCGTGTGGAAGCTCGTTGTGAAAGCGATGCCGCGGCGGATGCAATAGCGCCGCACGGCATGGCCTATCGTGCCTTCCGTCGCGATATGGATTGCGTCGGGTCTGATCGACTCGATCTTCTTGGCGATCGTTCCGGGGGCCGTGATCGCGCAGCGGATCGCCGGATAAGTCGGCAGCGGAAAGGTGCGCAATCCCTGATGCGTCAGGAACTCGATCTCGGCACCGAAGCGCGGTGCGGTCGATGCCAGCGTCTGCAGCGTGCGGACCACGCCATTGACTTGTGGATGCCATGCATCGGTGGCGACAAGGATGCGCATCATGCTTCCTGCAATTCTGCGATTGGCGCGCCGGATCGGGCGATGCCCGATACAGCCGGCCATGATTTGATTTCGAAAGAGCCGTCGAACCGCTCGATCACAGCCGTGCAGCTCTCGAGCCAGTCGCCGCAATTGATGTAGACAAGCCCGGACCGTTCATGCATCGCGGCGTGATGCACATGACCGCAGATGACGCCGTGGGCCCGATGCTCCGCTGCAAGCGCAGCGATCTCGCGTTCGAACGCACCGAGATAATCGATACTCTGCTTGAAGCGATGCCGCGCCCATTGCGAGAGCGACCAGCCGGACAGTCCAAACGCGAGACGCAGACCGTTCCAGGCATCACTCAGCATGAACAAGCCGGCATTCAGTCGCGCACTGACTGCAGCGACCGAATGGGAGACATGCGCGGTCTTGTCAAAACGATCCCCATGCACCACAACATAGCGGCGACCGTCGGCCGCCACATGGACCGCAGACTCGGCGACTTCGATCCCGGCGAAATGCACGCCTGGGTAGTCGCGCAGAAATGCGTCATGATTGCCGGGCACATAAACGATACGAGAACCGCCTTGCGCCGCCTTGAATATTTCTTCGATCAGGTCGCTATGCGTCTTCGGCCAATGCCAGCGCGAGCGCAGCCGCCATCCATCGATGATGTCGCCGACGAGATAAATCGTTTCGGCATCATGGTGCCGCAAGAAATCGGCAAGCCGGTCACTCTTGCTCGCCCGCGTGCCGAGATGTACGTCGGATAGAAAGAGCGTACGGACCCGATGGCGGAACTCCCACCCAGGCGCGCTGCTTTGTCGCTGGTCGATTCGCATGACCGCACGATGCGCGAACCGTGTCTCAGTTTTACGACGCTGCCGGCGTTCAGGCCTTAACCTTTGTTAGAAAACTGTCGCGATTGCAATGGATGGTAACCCGCGAGTCGTCTGTCGGGCACAGTCTGGCCTTAAAGGGACGTCAAGACGCCACATGATGCCAAGACGACAGATGACAATAAGACGACGCCGGACCCTCTCCTGAATGCGAAAACTTTGGACGATTTTCGTCGGAACGATCCATGAAAAGATCGGCTGGAATAAGATTGGGTTGCTTGCGAGCTTAGCGGTTCTCTGTCTGGCCGGCTTCACGCTTTACCGGATGCTGCGGCATGTGGAGCCCGCACGTGTGGCCGAGGCGATTGCCAATGTTCCGGCATCAACCATCGGGCTCTCGGCTCTCTTCGTTGCCGCCGCTTATTTCACCCTGACATTCTATGATTTCTTTTCGCTGCGCACGATCGGGGCCAGGCATGTCCCCTACCGGATCGCCGCCCTCGGTGCCTTTGCCAGCTATTCGATCGGTCATAATCTCGGCGCCACGGTGTTCACCGGCGGCGCCATCCGCTTTCGTATCTATTCCGCCTGGGGCCTCTCACTTCTCGATGTGGCGAAGATCGCGTTCGTCACCGGCCTGACCTTCTGGCTCGGCAACGCCTTCGTCCTCGGCCTCGGCATGGCCTTCGCGCCGGATGCCGCCAGCGCGATCGATCACCTTCCGGCCTCGATCAACCGTATCATCGGCATTGGCGGGCTGCTGATTATCTGCGGCTATCTTGTCTGGCTGCTGGGCGGCCGGCGGGAAATCGGCGTCAAAGGAGTTTCGGTCGTCCTTCCGAATGCGCCGCTGACCTTTGTGCAGATCCTGATCGGCGTGTTCGATCTCGGACTATCCTCCATCGCAATGTATATATTGCTGCCGGTCTCGCCCTCAATCGATCTCACACACTTCGTCGTCGTGTTCGTATTGGCGACATTGCTTGGCTTCCTCAGTCACACACCGGGCGGCCTTGGCGTGTTCGATGCGGCGATCCTGATCGCGCTGACGCAATATCCGAAGGAAGAATTACTGGCGACGCTGCTGATCTTCCGCGTAATCTATTACATGGTGCCGTTTGCGGTGGCGCTGACGATCATGATCGGCCGCGAGGCGATGATCGCGTGGAAGGGACGCTGTCCGACGCCGCCCAACACAAAAAACTGCGCCAATAAGCTGCGTCACCACACGTAGCGGAAGACGCCCGTGCCGCCATACGAGCGCGAGCGATCCGACAACTCACTATCGAAACGCGCCGAGAACGACTCGCCGTTGAGATATCTCAGTTCAAGTCCCGCCGTCAGCAACGCGCCGGGAAAATTTCCAATAAAGATCGATCCGCCGGTCTGATCCAGGATCGTCCTGTTCGCCGCCGAACTCTGCTCGGCACGAAGACGCACGCGCGCGCCTAAGCTTATCCGGCCGCAACGGCCAGCGGTTCTTTTTGAAAATAAACACGCCACACCCCCATCCCGTCGGCCCGGAATATTCAGATCGGCGGCCAGTCCCAGCAGTATTTTATCCGGCTGCGCCATAAGTTCAAACGCCAGCCCCATATTTCCGCCCAAAGCTTCGTGCTAATCGGAGTATCCAAGAATTCCCCTGCGGACCCCATGCGCGCCCCGATTGTTGCGGCTTTGGCCGCTTTGATCCTTTTCTGTGCCGGAAGCCCGGCCCCCGCCCAATTGAGCGGGCAGCAGCCGCTGCAATTGCCGTCATCCAGCGCGACGCCCGGCTCGACCAGCGGACCGATCCGGATCGAATGGGAGGTACGAAACCGCTTCCGCCTGTTTCGCAACGAAGCCGATTTCCGCCGTCACGCTGCGGCCTATCGTGGCGACGGCGTCCTGGCCTCGGAGCAGCGGCTGGCCCGCGCCAGCGACGGTCGCGGCTGGGCCCGTGACATGGTCGACAATCTCTGCGTCGATCAATCCGGCCGCCTGCCCGAGACCTGCACACGCGATGGCGAGAAGGAAAACTACCTCAGCGCATCGGATTATCCGATCACGGCGCTTGCGGCCGGTGCCGTGCCGCCCAACGCGGCATGCGCCTGGAGCTTTGACGATGGTTCGGACACCCCGCGGCAAGCCACGACCCGTTGCGACGAAGAGGTCAAGATCCGCGTCCGCCGGGACCGCACGACCATTGCGACCGTCGATGTCGAACTCCCCGATGGCACTGCCCAGCGTGTGGCGGCCGACATCGTCGTTCAGGACTTCCTGATCGCCGGCATGGGCGACTCCATCGCCGCTGGAGAAGGCAATCCCGATCGCCCCATCGCGCTGGATGACGGCGGCTTCTGCTTCCGCCGTTTTCTCGCCGGCAGCACGAGCGAATATTTCCGGCCCGGCCGTATCGGCTTCAAAGGCAGCCGCGCCTGCGATCCCGCCCTCGCCAGCGGCAGTGGCAACGCTTCGAGCGACTGGGCCCGGCTGAATGCGCGCTGGTGGAGTGCGACCTGTCACCGCTCGCTCTACGGCTATCAAGTGCGCGCGGCGCTGGCTCTGGCGATCGAGAATCCGCACATCGCCGTGACGTTCCTGCCGCTGGCCTGCTCCGGCTCGACGATTGATAACGGCTTCTTCAGTTCACTGCGCGCACGCGAATGTCCGCCTGTTGGCAGTTGCACAACGTCTTCGGTTGCGCAGATGACGCGACTGAAGGAAGCGCTCGAACTCGCGCGCAAGACCGACAAGAACCGCAAGCTCGACGCCATCCTGCTCACCATCGGAGCCAATGACATCGGCTTCTCCAGCCTCGTCGCCAACGTCATCACTGACGACTCGACCGAGCGCGGCCTCTTCGAAAAAGGCGGCCTCATCTCCGATATTTCCGACGCGCAAAGGTCACTTGAAAGTAGTTTGCCGGGCGACTTCGCAAGGCTGCGTAGCGCTTTGAAGCCCTACCTTGGCGGCAACCTGCAACGGGTTATCTACGTAACGTATGGCAATCCGGCGATGGTCAATGGCGGACAGGTCTGCCAAGGCGGCCGAGGCGGCTTCGACGTCCACCCGGCATTCAATGTTGATGGCAAGCGATTGCGCAGCGTATCGGACTTTGTCGAGGAACGGTTCTTTCCCAGACTGCGGGCGCTGGCGACATGCGATACGCCGGGGGCCTGCCGCGATCCCGTGAACGACCGCATGACCTTCGTCGATACCCATATGGTTGAGTTCGCCAATCATGGCTTCTGCGCCCGCGCGGCGAGCGATCCCGCCTTCGACCGCGAATGCTTCCTCGAGAATGGCGAAAGCTTCGAGACCAATCCGGCGGTTGCGGCGACGGACCCGATGCGCTGCAGTCTGCGTGCGCGCGACTTCCGCCCCTACGCGTCACGCGCGCGCTGGATCCGCACGGCGAATGACAGCTACTTCACGGCCATGACCTTCCCCGAAGGGGTATCTCCAACGCTGCAGCCGAGCGATCTGCATGACGCCACCTGGGGCGCAACGAGTGCGGTCTATGGCGGCGCGGTCCATCCGACGGCGGAAGGGCATGCGGCGATGGCGGATGCGACCCTTCCCGTGCTGCGAGGTGTGCTGGAATTGCCAACACCGCAACAGATCCGCGTGGAGCCGCTCTCGCCACTCCTCATGCCACCGGCCGCAACACGCTGATTGTCAGCGCCGGGCGCTCACGCCACACCAAGCTTTTTCTGCAAACTGGTGGACGACGTCGTGTACTGGAAGGTGAGCTTCTTGTCCGGGAAGACGTAGCGGTGGATCTTCTGCGCCGCCAGCGCGCCTTCATGGAAGCCGCACAGGATCAGCTTCAGCTTGCCCGGATAGGTGTTGATGTCGCCGATGGCGAAAATGCCCTTCTCCGATGTTTCGAAGCTTGCGGTTTCGACCTCGATCAGATCATCGTTGAGCTTCAGGCCCCAATCCGCAACCGGGCCGAGTTTCATCGTCAATCCGAAGAACGGCAGGATCGCATCGCAAGCAATCTCGAAGTTCGACCCGTCATTGCGCTTGACGATCGCCTTGCTCACTTGCCCGTCGGCGCCCTCAAGCGACGACACCTGACCCAACACGAAGTCAATTTTTCCTTCGCCCGCCAGCGCCATCATCTTATTGACGCTGTCGGGGGCCGCGCGAAATTCCTGCCGCCGGTGCAGCAGCGTCAGATGGCTCGCGATCGGCGCGAGATTGAGCGTCCAGTCGAGTGCGGAATCGCCGCCGCCAGCGACCAGCAATTTCTTGCCGCGAAACTGCTCCATCTGCCGGACGGCATAGTGAACCGACTTGGCTTCATACGCTTCGATCCCTGGAATCGGCGGGCGCTTGGGCTGAAATGAACCACCGCCCGCAGCAACAATCACCACCTTGCATTCGAACACCTTGCCGGCATCGGTGGTGACGCGAAATAGCGGATCGCCGATGCGCTCGATCGTCTGCACCATCTCGCCGAAATGGAATTGCGGCCCGAACGGCTTGATCTGTTCAAGGAGAGCTTTCGTGAGACCGTCGCCGGTCACCATCGGGATACCGGGAATATCGTAGATCGGCTTTTCCGGATAAAGCTCGGCGCATTGTCCACCCGGCTTGTCGAGAATGTCGATCAGATGGGCCTTGATATCGAGCAGACCAAGTTCAAAAACAGCGAATAATCCGCAAGGGCCCGCACCGATAATCAGCGCGTCAGTCTTGATGGTGGATGCATTGGTCGTATCCAGCATGACGCTCACCTGCCCTTGTTCAATCACCTGCCCTGGTAACTTGGGGTCCGCACCAGCAGACCATCGAGTTCTTCACTCATTTTGATTTGGCATGACAACCGCGAATTTGGACGCACGTCGTAGGCGTTGTCGAGTTGATCTTCTTCATCCGGCGCGCGCTCACCGGTCCGAGCCAGCCAGGCATCGTCCACATAGACGTGGCAGGTGGCACAGGTGCACGAACCACCGCATTCGGCAACGATGCCGCTGACCGCGCCGCGCATGGCAGCTTCCATGACCGTCTCGCCGGTCTCGGCCCCCACCTCGTGCACGGTGCCGTCGTGCTCGATGAAAGTAATTTTGGGCATCGGCGAGCCGCAACCGGAAGGATCAGGCCTGACGCTCGGGCGTCCGCAGCACCAGCCCGTCGAGCTCGTCAGTGACCTTGATCTGGCAGGACAGTCGCGAGTTCGGCTTCACATCGAAACCAAAGTCCAGCATGTCCTCCTCCATCGGCGATGGAGAGCCGACGATCTCGGTCCAGGCCTCGTCGATATAGACATGGCAGGTCGCGCAAGCGCAGGCTCCGCCGCATTCCGCCTCGATGCCGGGAATGCCGTTCTTGATCGCGGTTTCCATGACAGTGGCGCCGTTCTCTGCTTCGACAGTCCGGCTTTCGCCTCCATGATCGATAAACGTAATCTTGGCCATTGCGGCTTGAAACCTGCCTCTTCAAGGGAAATGCTGGCCTAGCCAGCAAGGGAGCGTAAGATTGGAATTGCTATATAGCGCATCGCATGAAATGCGCCAGCATTGAGGCATACGCTCGTGGCCACAATCGGCGGGTCAATAACGCGGTATTGGCGAGGATCGAAGGCTTTACGCCTTATGCGTCTGCCTGCAGCAATTCGGAGATTCCGCAGCGCGCATCCCGCACGGCATCATTGAGGCCGGCGATCCGCTGCCGCCAGACCGAGTTATCCCCATCCTTTGCGGCGCTCTCCACGGCGGCCGCGGCGCTGGCCACTTGCCAGGCGCCGATACCGGAAGCCGATCCCTTGAGCGTGTGTGCGGCGGCCGCTGCCACGTCCGGCGAAGACGTGCCGATCCGCTCCATCATGATCGACATCTGGCGGTCGAACAGCGCGAGCACTTCGCGCTCAAGGGCGCGATCATCCAGAGTCATGCGGGACAAATGCACAAGATCGATCGGACGCTGAGCCGGCACAAGCGGCGGCGCTAACACGGTTCTTATGCCCGCTGGGCTCAATTCGACCATAACTGCCTCCCAGAGCTCTTCGGCTCCTATCGGAAGAATTTGGCCCATAACCGGCCAAAGCGAGGTAAAAACTCGTTGAGCGGCGGCAATCTGAGGCCGCGAACCGTCACAGTGGTTAATGAACGGCTGAAAGCAGGGCCGGTTCCCTCCGCTATTCTGTGCCAAAACTGCACAGATTTGTGCCACACGAATTAACGATGATTAAAAAGGGCTTAAAACCCTATATTCTATTCGTTCCCGCAAGCGGTTAGGATGTCTCGCGGCGTAGTCTGTAAGTGGGAAATAATACCTGGGGGGAGGGGGAATGCCTTCCCTGGCCCGTGTATGGAACTCGCTTCTGTTGGTAGCGTCAGGTGAGGCGGCAAAAAATGTCAAATAATTCAAGAAAAGTTCAGGATCCAACTGAGGCGGCCATGTCCGCCATACAGGAGGCTCTGAACGTCCGGGATGCGGAAATGAAAGCCGCCGCCGCGTCCCGTTCAACCGCCCCAGCCGCGCCCGATCTGCGCAAACCGTCGGCCGATCAGCCAAAACCCGTCGAGCCCCGGCGTCCCGCTGTCCCTCAACCCTCCACCAAATTCGACGATGAGTTCTTCATCGCCGATGCCCCGATGGACGCCGAGCCCGGCCGCCCGGCCAATGACGACTGGCGTTCCGCCGCGCAAATCCTGCAGACGGCACAAGGCCTGCCGTCATCCCGCAAATATTATGTGATGGCCGGCATTGCGTCGGCGGTCTGGGTCGTTCTTGCCGTCATCCTCGCGATGTCGTCGATGACACAATTGCAAGCGAATTTTGCGCCCACGCTCCTCGCTCTCGTCGTTACCTTCGTTGCGCCTGTCGCTTTCTTCTTTGCAGCCGCCCATACCATCGCCCGCTCGCAGGAGATGCGCGCGCTGACGCAATCCATGACTGAAGTCGCCATGCGGCTTTCGGAGCCGGAGGGCATCGCGCGTGAATCCATTGTCTCCGTCGGCCAGGCTATCCGTCGCGAAGTGGCGGCGATGGGTGATGGCGTCGAACGCGCGCTCGCCCGTGCGGCCGAACTTGAAGTGCTGGTGCAGAACGAAGTCGCGGCACTCGAACGGGCCTACAACGACAATGAAGTGCGCATTCGCGGCCTGCTCGATGATCTGGCCGCGCAACGTGACAGCCTGATTGGCCAGGCCGAACAGGTCCGCAATGCCATCACCGGCGTGCATCTCGATCTCAATCAGGACATCACCGGCATCAGCGATCAGGTCGCCGCGCAGGTCAGCGTGGCCACCGAAAGCATTACCCGCGATCTGACGGAGAAAAGCGAACATATCGCAGCCGCTCTCAGCCGCATCAGCGATGAAATGCTGGCGCAGCTCGGCGAACGCGGCGGCGAGATTCTGGAGCGTCTGCAGCGCACGGCGCAAGAAACGACACAGGCTGTGGAGAACATCAGCCTCACGGCCGCGAGCCAGATCGAAAATTCCGGCTATGCGACGACCAACGCCATCAGCACGGCAACCGAGCGGCTCAATGCAAGCCTTGCGTTCAAGACAGAAAATGTCGCCGAAGAATTCGACATGCTGTCGCAGAATCTCATGGAGATGATGCAGCTTCGGCTCGCCAATGTGACCGACGATTTCGCGCGCCGTGCTACCGAAATCACCGCGTTGATGGGCGAGCGGTCGCAGGAGATCACCACGCAATTGCTGGGCACGTCGTCAGAGGCCGCCGAAGCCATTGCTCTGCGCAGCGACGAGATCAGCTCCGCACTTAAGGCGACCGGCGATTCCCTGATCCTCGATCTCACCCTGCGCGGCGACGATGTCGTCAAGAAATTCGAGCAAACCGGCAATAGCGTCATCAACACGATCCTGTCGCGCAGTGACGAGGTGATGGCGACCTTCGGCGGTTCGGTCGAGAGCATCGCCGACACGATCGGCACGCAAGGCGATGCGTTGAAAGAGATGCTCGGTGCCAGATTGCAGTCGTTCGAGGCGATGTTCACGCAAAACGGCACCGCCCTCGCCGAGCGCATTGCCAATGACTCCTCTTCGCTCGGCAATCTCATCACCCGCCATCTCAGCGAATTCGACCGCACCGTGAAGCTGCACGGCGCCGAACTTGTCGAGCGCCTTGGCGATCGCACGCAGACGGTCACCGACACAATTCGCGCCAGCATCGACAATTTCGACAGCCGCATCGGCAACAAGACCGGCGAGATCACCGACGCGCTCGATTTGCGCCTGGTCCGCTTCCAGGAAGCACTCGACAGCCGCACACAAACGCTCAACGATGCTCTTGGCGGCCGCGTTCTCGAAATTGCCAAGACATTGGCCGACGGCGGCAAGGAAGTCGTCGCCGCGCTCGATACGCGCATCAACGACGTGACCAGCACAATCAACTCGCGCGGCGCCACTCTCGCCGATGCCATTGCCGCCAAGAGCCAGGAGATCGACAAGGTTCTCGGCGGTCGCGCGCAGGAAATTGCGATCACCCTCGATACCCGCATTGGCAAGTTCGAGGAATTGCTGATCGGCCGCACCGAAAATGTCACGCAACAGCTTGAATCGCGCGGCCGCGCGGCGGCCGATGCCCTGGCAAACCGGATCGCCCAAGTCACCGAACAGGTCGAAGCCAAGAGCGGCGCCGCCGCTCAGTTGCTGGCTGAACGGTCCGAAACGGTCGTGCAGTTGTTGACGGAACGCTCCTCCGCGATGGCCGAGCTTCTGACGGATCGGTCTACGGCAGCGGCTCAACTACTGACCGATCGTTCCGACTCAGCCGCGCAGGCGATGGAAACACGTACCAAGCTGGCGGTGGATCTGATCACCGATCGCGTCAGCAAGGTCGCGGAACTCGTTGACAGCACAAGCAATACAGCCGCACATCTCTTGTCGGAACGCTCAGACGCCGCAGCGCGTCTGATCACCGAGAATTCCGATACCGCCGCGCAGATGATGGAAGCGCGGACGAAGCTGGTCGCGGACTTCTTGCTCGACCGCACCGAGAAGATGACATCGCAACTTGAGGGCCGCACCAAAGCCGCGACAGAAGCCCTGATCGAACACACCAGCACTCTCACCGAGCAGGTCGAAGGCCGCACCAAGGCCGCAGCAGAAGCCCTGATCGCGCACACCAATACCCTCGCCGAGCAGGTCGAAGGCCGCACCAAAGCCGCGGGCGAATTCCTGTCGGATCGCACTGAAAACGCCGTGCTACAATTCGAAGGCCGCACCCGTTCCGCGACCGATCTCCTGATCGAGCGGGCACAGAGCCTTGCTGAGCAGATCGAAGGGCGCGCGAAGGTAGCCGGCGAATTCCTGACCGATCGCGCCGATACGGCCTCAATGAATATTGAAAGCCGCGTTCGCACCGCAAGCGACATCCTGATCGAGCGCACGCACGGCCTTGCAGAGCAAGTCGAAGGCCGGACACGTGCAGCAGGCGAGTTCCTGAGCGAGCGGGCCGAGGCTGCCGCGCTGCACATCGAACATCGCACCAAGGTAACGACCGATCTTCTCGCCGACCGCACCCATGCGATCGCCGAGCAGGTCGAAGGCCGGACCAAGACGGCTGCCGACGCACTGGCAGAACGCACGCATAACCTGTCGCATCAAGTCGAGAGCCGGGCCAGGGCTGCAGGCGAACTCCTGCTCGAATGGGCCGAGAATGCCGCTTCGCAAGTGGAAGGCCGCACCCGAACGGCGTCCGAAGCTCTCGCCGAACGCAGCGAAAAGATCGCGCAGCAGCTGGAAGCACGGACCCATGCCGTGGTTGACCTTCTGACGTCTCAGTCCGATGCCGTGACGAGCCAGATCGAAACCCGCAGCAAGTCGGCAGCCGACACCCTGAATGCCAAGATCGCAGAGCTGGCGGAGTCGGTGCGCACCAGCTCCAGCGACGCCGAAAAGTCCTTCACCGCATTGACGGCGTCGTCGACGGAAGCAATGCGCACGGCAACCGGCGAAGTCGAACGGGTGCTGTCGGTGGTCTCGACCAGTATCGGCAGCACGCTCAAACAGAGTGCGACCGAGGTCGAACGTACGCTGCTGGGCGTGAGCACCGAGGTATCACGTGGCTTCACCGGTAAGGCCAACGAGATCGCCATGGCCGTCTCGAGCCGTGCTGCCGAGATGACGCGTATTCTCGATACCAATTCCAGCACGCTGCTTGCCGCCCTGTCGGCGAAGAGCCAGGAATTCACCGGCCAAGTGCAGAAGGCGACGCAGGCCGCGGTCAGCGCAATCGAAGCCAAGGGCTTCGATTTCACCCGCACCATGCTCGACAACTCGAACGAGCTCGCCCGGTTGATCAACGATGCGGGTGAATCCGCCACGACCAAGGTCAATGACACGCTTCGCAACCTCCAGGACAATACGCGCGAAGCGATCGAGCAATCACAGCGTGTCACGACCGAGTCGATGTCGCAGATCCTGGAAAACCAGGCCATACTGCGCAACGAGTCCACGACGCTGTTCGAGCGTATGCGCGAAGCCAACGTGCTGCTGCACGAAGTGCTCACCGGCGCACATGACAACATGGCCTCGATCGAAAGCACGCTGAACAACCGCCTCAGCGAGTTTGCCTCTGTCATCAACGATGTGACCGAGCGCAGCGGCCTTGCCGGTGAACGGATGAGCACGCATATCGCCTCTTTCCGCTCGGATACGGCGCACGTGGTCGAAAACCTGTCCGGCCTCGTGTCCCAGTTCGATCAGCATGGCCGAGCGCTCGCCCTCGTGGTCGAAGCGGTGGAGAAGAGCAACCAGCGCACGGAAGAGGTGGTCACCGATCGCCGAACCATGCTCGAAAACCTGATCGCGACGCTCGACCTCAAGTCGGAGGACCTCGAACAGCGTCTCGAACGCTTCACCGCTCTGCTCGATCAGTCCCTGCATGGCGCGGAAGCGCGTGCGCGCGAAATCGGCCGCGTGATCGCGGAAACCGCCACCGGCGGCGCCCGCACGATCGCCGAGCAGTTCGATCTCGTCCGCGAGACCAGCGAGGAAGAACGCAAGCGCACCACCGAAGCGATGCGTGCGATCTACGAACAATCGATCAGTGAAGCCGACGAAATGTTCCGCCAATCGTCCGTTCGCTTCAACGAAACGCTGGCCGGCATGAAGAAGATGGCTGCGGAGATGAAGTCGCAGCTCGAGATGACGCGCGCCGAGCTGAAGCGCGGCATCATGGAGCTGCCGCAGGAGACCGCCGACAATGCCGCGCAGATGCGCCGCGTGATCGTCGATCAGATCGAGGCGCTGGCGGAGCTGAACCGCATCGTCAGCCGTCACGGGCGCAATCTCGATGTCGCCGAGCAGCGCCGCGAGCCGGTGCTGGCTGTGGTCGGTGGCCGCAGCGAACCCGCACGCCCGCAGGGCCGTCAGGCCGAACCGGCCGGTCCGCAAGCCCCGGTGACGCCACCGCCCGCTCCCGGCCCGCGCCGTCCGGAGATGCAGGGTCCAGCTCAACCGGGACCCGCTCCACGCGGCGGCCATCCGGCAAACAACCAGGGCTGGCTCACCGAGCTCCTGCATCGCGCCGGCGAAGAAGCGAATGAGGCATCGCAGCCGCAACAGCGCGGCCGTCAGGGCCCGCCACAGCCGCGGCAGGGCCCACCACCGCCACCGCGTCAGGCCATTGACTCGCTCGACGCTCTGTCGGTCGATATCGCCCGCATGGTGGATCACAACGTCGCGGTCGATATGTGGGACCGCTACAATCGTGGCGAACGCAACGCGTTCACGCGCCAGCTCTACACGACGCATGGTCAGCGCACGTTCGACGACATCCGCAACCGCTATCGCGGCGATCGCGGTTTCCGTCAGACGGTCGATCGCTACATCGCCGAGTTCGAGCGGTTGCTGGAAGATGTGTCGCGCGACGAGCGCGGCGGTCAGGCGATGGTGCGGACCTATCTCACGTCCGAAACCGGCAAGGTCTACACCATGCTGGCGCACGCCGCCGGACGCTTCGACTAAAGAACCCCTTCAAGGGAACAGCAGAAAGGGCGCGTCATCGCTGACGCGCCCTTTTTCTTTTATGCCTGCGAAATTCCGATAGCATCGAATGACGGCGATGAGCCCAAACGCATCCGAAATGTGATTAGCCAATGTCCGCTTTGGCCGAACGCTTCAAGTCCAAATGACCGCGCTTGAAGTTCGCGGCGGTCTGTAAGCCGAACTTCGGGGTGCCGAAGGCAGTCACTAAGCTCTTGATGCAACCTCAAGGCGTACCGAACCGCCGCTAGCCTCTTAAAAAAGGGGCTGTTCCCCGGCGTATTGGTCGCACCAAGGGCGACCTGAACTCGAAGCTGCACGCCATGTGCGACGGCAAGGGCCGACCGCTCGTCATGCTGCTCAGCGAGGGGCAGATGAGCGACGACAAGGGCGCGGTGCTAATGTTCGAGGCCATCCCCAAGGCCAGGGAGCTGATCGCCGACAAAGGCTATGACGGCGACTGATTCCACCAGGCGCTCGCCGCGCGCGGAACCACGGCGTGCATTTTGTCAAAGACGAACCGCAAAACACTGATCCCGCACTCTATCGGCGGCGCCACCACATCGAGAACATGTTCGGCCAGCTCAAGGGCTGGCGGCGCATCCACACCCGCTACGATCGCTGCGCCCACGCCTTCTTCTCGGCCATCGCCATCGCCGCCACCTCATCTTCTGGATTGGCGCTCAATGAGTCCTGGGCCTAAGCCGCGATGATGCGGGAGAACAGCTCCGGATCGACATTGCCGCCGGACAGGATTGCCACCACGACCTTTCCCTTTACATTCGGGCGGCCTGCCAGAAGCGCCGCAAGGCCGATGGCGCCACCCGGCTCGACCACCAGCTTCAATTCACGCCAGGCGAAGGCGACCGCCGTCTCCACCTCCCGGTCGGTGGCGGTGACGCCCTTGCCAATCAGGCGGCTGGTGATGGGGAATGTCAGTTCGCCCGGCGTCGCCGTCATCAGCGCATCGCAGATCGTGCCGCTGGCGCGGCTATTGCGTTCACGATGCCCGCTGGCGAAGGAGCGCAATGTGTCGTCGAAGCCATCCGGCTCCGCTGTGTAGAAATCTGCATCCGGCACTTGCGCCTTTACAGCCATCGAAATACCGGCAGCCAAGCCTCCGCCGGAGACACCGACCACGACGACGTCCGGCTGCAGGCCGAGCGCCGCCAAGTCCTCGACAATCTCCCGGCCGATCGTTCCCTGGCCGGCAATGACCATCGGATCATCGAAAGGCGGCACAATCACCGCACCGCGCTCTTCGGCAATCCGCCGCGCAATCGCCGCGCGATCTTCCTTCTCGCGATCGTATAGAACGACCTGCGCACCAAGCGCGGCCGTACGCTCGCGCTTCGGCCGCGGCGCATCGGCCGGCATCACGATCACCGCCGGCATGCCGAGCAGCTTGGCAGCCGCCGCCACACCCTGCGCGTGATTGCCGGAGGAATAAGCCACCACCCCGCCCTGCCGCCGATCCGGTGGCAATGATGCGCAGCGGTTATAGGCACCACGGAATTTGAACGAGCCCATCCGCTGCAGGATTTCCGCCTTTAAAAAGACGCGCGCTCCCAACCTTTCATCCAGCAACGGCGATCGGATCAATGGGGTACGAACGGCAACTCCGGCGAGGCGGTCCGCAGCCTGCTCAATATCGGCAATCGAAATGGCATCCATGCCATCAAGGTAGCGCACCCTTTGGCCGTTTCAATCCTCGGCTTTGTCGATTTGCGCGTCCCACAAGGCTTCGATGCGCCGGCGAAAGGCCTTTGGCGGCTCGGCAAAAATTCGCACCGCCATCTTCCGCGCCGCTTGGGCATGCTCAGCCTGTCGCTGGGTGATCAAGGGCGCGAGCTTCGAGCGCCACGGTGCCAGCACCTGATGCGGACCAGTCTTTTCCGTCAGAACGGTAAGATCCTGATACTTCCCGAGCCGGGTCCGCAGACGTTGCGCTTCATCTACCCAGACGCGGCCAAGACGCGGCCAAGCCGGCTCAATCAATTCCATCTGATAGCGGTGTTCGACCACGCGCCGCCGTAATTCGTGCAGATCCTCGGTTTCGGTCTCGTCCCATGATTTTGGGATGGAGCCACGCGCACGGCGATAGGTCTTCGCCAGCATGTCGGCGAACTCGGAAAATGTCAGTTTGCTCAAATCCCATTGTGCCACCTGTTCTCCTGCTATCGCGAGATAATCCGCCATCTCCTGTCGCATCTCCGCGTTCCAGAATGTCGTTTCATTCGTGGTCCGCAAGGCGTGCAGCCGCCCCTCGATCGTCGCAATCGACCGTGGAGAGAAAATGGCAGGATGCGATTCACTTTCTTCAGTCGCATCGTGAAAGGCATCGATCGTAGCTTGCGCATCACGTGCGACCGACAATTTGCGGGCCAGCTCTCGCGCATCGATCCGCAACTGATGCCCGCTTTCGCCAACAAAAGGCGCCAGCATACGTAACAACGCGCGCCATCGTTTGAAGGCACGGCGGATGCCGTGAACGGTTTTGGTCGGGTCGCCGTTCCCATCGCCAAGAACAGCCTGCGCCTCGGCAATGATGGCCGCGGCGACGTCCCGCAAAGCGGGCCCTACCGGCAGGCCGGGCGTCAATGCGGGATGCGTGGTCATGAGGAAACGTGCTCTTGTCGAGTCAATGGGCGCAATGTAGCCCGGCGGCGCCCAAAAAGTCCAAGCGTCAGGCTGCCCGGACTTCGGAAAACTCCGGAATTTCAACTTCTGGGTTTTCCGCGACCCAATGGATGATTTCGAGCCGGCCATCCTGATGTTCGGCGATCGCCGTGCAGCTTTCAACCCAGTCGCCGCAATTCACATATCGAATACCGAAATCGTCATGAATGGCGGCGTGATGGATGTGGCCGCAGATAATACCCTCGGCATCGTGCTTTTTGGCATCCGCCGCCAGCGCCCGCTCATATTCACCGATATAAGACACCGCATTCTTGACCTTGAGCTTAGCCCATTGAGACAAGGACCAATAGCCAAGACCAAGCCAACGGCGAACGGCATTGAAAAGACGATTGGCCGTTAGCGCGAGGTCGTAGGCCTTGTCGCCCAATAGCGCCAGCCAGCGCGCCTGGGTCACGACAAGATCGAAATGGTCGCCATGAACAACGAGATATTTGCGGCCGTCAGCAGCGATATGGATCGCTTGTTCGACAACCTCGATACCGCCGAAATGCGTGCCGTAATAGCCGCGCAGGAATTCGTCGTGATTGCCTGGGGTGTAGATAATCCGCGTGCCCTTGCGCACCTGACGCAGGAGTTTTTGCACTACGTCGTTATGCAATTGCGGCCAGTGCCAGCTCGATTTCAACGCCCATCCGTCGACAATGTCGCCAACGAGATAGATCGTGTCTGCCTCATGGTTGCGGAGGAAATCAAGCAACTTCCCGGCCTGACAACCGCGAGCACCGAGATGCACATCAGAAATGAAGAGCGTGCGAAACCGGCGAGGCCTTGTGGCATTCATCAGCAAGGTGTCACCATTCCTGCCAGGGCCGCGGTTTTGAAGTTCCTGCACCATTTGCAGAAAGCTCTTGTCGGAAACTTCAAAATCAAAGCGGCACGAGAGTTATAGACTCGGCGAGCGCACCTTTGTTTCCTAAGTTCGTGCAAGGGATTGCTGCAGATACAGCACGAAGGTTGCAAACGGCGCACTCGTTTTGGCGACCGTTTCTCACATCCGTATTGCCGTTTGATGACAACGCGCTAGCCGAAACCGCTCATCTTCGTCATCAGCATGTCATTGCTTTTCGTCATATGTCGTCGGATGAGCATCGCCCTTGCTGCATTGACCCTTTTCGCGGCGACCGCGCTTGCGATTCATCTCATCACCATTGCTGTGGCCATCCGGCAATGTCGGCCGGATGCGCGGACGATAGAAGCCGCCCCCGACTCGCCGCCCGTCAGCATTGTGTTGCCGGTTTGCGGTCTCGAGAACCACATCGAAGACACGCTCCGTTCAGCCTTCCGTCTCGATTATCCCCATTATGAGCTGATTTTCTGCGCGGCGCGTCCGGATGATGCGGTGCTGCCGCTGCTGAACAGGCTCAAGTCCGATCATCCCTGGATCGATGCACGCATCCTGATCGGCGACGAACGCATCAGCGAGAATCCGAAGCTCAACAACGTCTTCAAGGGCTGGCGCGAAGCCGCATATCCACTGATATCGATCTGCGACAGCAACGTGCTGCTGCCGCGCGACTATATCCAGCGCTTGCTGCAGAAGCTCGATTCGCAGACGGGCCTCGTCTGCTCGCCGCCTATCGGTTGCCGGCCTGTCGGCTTCTTCGCGGAAACCGAATGCGCGATGCTGAACACCTATCAGGCGCGCTGGCAATATTTTGCCGATTTCATCGGCTTGGGATTTGCACAGGGCAAGACTCTGTTTTGGCGGCGGGAGCAACTGGAAAGCGCGGGCGGCATTCGTGCACTCGGCGCCGAATCGGCTGAAGACGCGGCCTGCACCAAGATTGTCCGCAATCTTGGCCTGAACGTAAAACTCATGCAGCCGCCTGTACGACAGCCCCTCGGCTTTCGCAGAGCCGCCGATGTGTGGAAGCGCCAGCGGCGCTGGGCGCGCCTGCGCCGCGCCAGTTTCCCGTTCTATTTCTCACTGGAAATCCTGTCCGGCGGCGTACCGCCGGCGATCGCCGTGGTTGCGCTGGCGATGCTTTCCGGAATATCCGTACTGCCGCTGCTGGTTGCCTTTCTAGGCCTCTGGTACGGCGCGGAATGGCTTCTGGCGGCAAAAGCCGGCTGGCATCACTCACGCTGGTCGATGGCGACATACATGCTGCGCGACCTGATGCTGCCTGTACTCTTCGTCAATGCCTGGCTCGGCCGCGGCTTCGAATGGCGCGGCAACGACATGCGGGCCGTCGAGAGCGCCCGATTGTCCTAGCGCCTTTGCGAAATTCTCTTATTCCGCACTAATATCATGACGACGTTCCGTCATGCCCGCCGCGGATCAGCATGCGCAGACTGCGTAAATTTGTCTGCGTGGTCGGGCCAGGACAGCAACAGAGGATATCGTGCATGGATTTGGGTATCGCCGGCCGCAAGGCCATCGTCTGCGCATCGAGCCGCGGCTTAGGCTATGGCTGTGCTATGGCATTGGCCCGTGAGGGCTGTGAGGTCGTCATCAATGGCCGCGATGAAAAGCGGTTATTGGCGGCAGCAGACGAAATCAGCAAAGCGACCGGCGCAAAGGTGATCCCGGTCGCCGCCGATGTCGCGAGCCCAGACGGACAGAAAGCCCTGCTCGCGGCCTGTCCGGAGCCCGACATCCTTGTGAACAACAATGCCGGCCCGCCCATGCGCGATTTCCGCGAATTGTCGCGCGAGCAGATTCTCGACGGCGTCATCGCCAATATGGCGGTGGCAATCGAACTCACGCAAAAAGTCATCGATCCGATGATCGCCAACAAATTCGGCCGCATCGTCAACATCACCTCGGCCACCGTGAAAGCTCCCCTCGCCGGCCTTGATCTCTCCTCCGGTGCGCGCGCCGGCCTTACCGCCTTCATGGCAGGGGTCGCGCGGTCGGTCGCAAATTCCAATGTGACGATCAATTTTCTGCTGCCCGGCGCATTCGACACCGACCGGCTGACATCGAATATCGAGGGCAATGCCAAGCGGCAGAATATTTCGTTCGAGCAGTCGCGTCAGAATCGTATCAACAGCGTGCCGGCGAAGCGCTTCGGAACCGCCGACGAGTTCGGAGCGACCTGCGCGTTCCTGTGCTCGACCCATGCCGGCTATATCACCGGTCAGAACATCCTGATCGATGGCGGCGTCTATCCAGCCGCGTTCTAAAGTTTGCCAGCAAATACAAAGATAGCCCGATCTCGTGATCGGGCTATCAAACCAAACCTCCGCTTAATCGCAGAGCCGATACATCGAGGCCAATTCGGAACCGGACAGATAGACCATCTGCGGCTTCAGACCACCACGGCGCTTCAGCCAGTTTTTGACATGGCCGGGATAGAGGTTCCACAGCGCATTGGTGCCCGCCCGGCTCAGCACAGGGCGTCCGTCGGAACCGGGGTTCCAAGCTGCATGGAATCCAAGTTGCGCGCGACGTGTGACACAGATGCGATCACGAGGAACGACGCCGAGCACAATGGTGCACGCAGACAGACAGGGCCCGTCGATGATGACACGCTCGCCTGAATCGCGAAGACTTGTGAAGGCGTCGAGATAAGGGCCGATCTGCCCACCCTTATCGTTTGAAATTCTCAATGCAGCATTTGCATTGGCACTACAAAACACAGCCAGCAACGCGCCGGCCAAAGCCGAACGGAAATACATTCCCTCGACCCTCCCCGATTTCGTGCGTCCCTGAATGAAGCTAAACAAGAAGACGTGAGGTTGCCAAGAAGAAATCGGGATGGAACCGGAATAAAATGAGTTGCGCTTTTTTCGACGTCAAAGCGTGACTTTTTTTGCGCCACACAAAGGATTTACAGCATTTTTAGATCGAGGAATTTTATCCCCACAGTTCCGCGTCCGGCGGATCCACGACGCTTCCTTCGTAACGCAGACCAAACGCGCGATCTTTCGCAAGCAGCAAAGGTCCATCGAGATCAACGAAACGGGCACTTTGCGCAACAAGCGTTGCGGGCGCCATCGACAATGATGTTGCGACCATGCAGCCTGTCATTGTTGCAAGACCAAGCCGTTGCGCTTCGCGCATCATGGCGAGCGCTTCGGTCAGCCCTCCGGTCTTGTCGAGCTTGATGTTCACGGCATCGTATTTTCCAAGCAGATTTTTCAGCGACGCAGAATCGTGCGCGCTTTCGTCGGCACAGACAGGAACCGACCGCCGAATTTTTGCCAGCGCATCATCCGCATTGGCATGCAGCGGTTGCTCCACCAGCGTCACGTCGGCCCTCGCGCAGGCCGCGAGATTTGCAGCAAGGTTGTCGGGCGTCCATCCCTCGTTGGCGTCGACGATGAGTTCCGTCTGAGGAACCGCGGCGCGGATGGCTGCGATGCGGTCGGCGTCCCCCTCGCCGCCCAGCTTGATCTTGAGCAAAGGCCTGGCGCTCGCCTCTTTTGCAGCTCTCGCCATGGCGTCGGGCGAGTCCAGCGAAATCGTATAGGCTGTGATCAGGGGACGAGGCGCCGGAAGTCCGGCGAGCTTGTACACAGGCGTGTGGATCCGCTTCGCCTCAAAGTCCCAGAATGCGCAATCCAGCGCATTGCGAGCCGCTCCGGCCGGTAACGCCGACTGCACATCCTTGTGAGAGAGGCCCTCGGCCACTTGTTGAGCCAAATTTTCCAGCGTAGCTGCCACCCCGTCCACGTTTTCGCCGTAGCGGGCATAGGGGACACATTCGCCGCGGCCACGGACCTCACCGTCCGACAATTCCGCGACCACAACCCTGGCCTCGGTCTTGGAGCCGCGGCTGATGGTGAAATGTCCCGCTATGGGCCAGGTCTCGACGCGGACGGAGAGCTGCGGGGGTTTTTGGTTAACCATGGTTTAACGCTTCATGAGGGGATGCTCGACAGGCGGTAAAGCTCTGTTAAGCATGATGGGAATGCGGATTTTCTCAAGGCGCCTGTCGCCGAGAGCCGTCCAGAGGCATACGGGGCGGGGGGTTAGATGAGCGTAAATGCGTTGCTCACCGGGAGGGTCAGCGGCGAGCGGCTTGAGCTCGTGGCGGCCGGCGACTGGACGGCCGATCGTGCCAATGAGCTCGAAAAGCAGGTGATCCGGGCAACACCGGTGCCCAAGGGGCCGGTAACGTCCCTCCGTATCAATATGCAGGGCGTCGCCAAGCTCGACACCTATGGCGCCTGGCTGCTGGAGCGCCTGCTGCGCGGTTCCCAGGAAAGCGGCATTCAGGCCGACGTCGTCGGCCTTCCCGAACAGTTCCGCGTCATTGTCGATACGGTCCATCAAACCACCGAAGTTCCCAACCCCGAACGCGTCCGCCGCAACTATATCGGCGACTGGTTCGAGACCGTCGGCGAGAACATTGTCGATGTCGGCCGATCGGCGGCCCTATTCGCTCAGATGCTCGGCGCTGTCGCTGTCGCCTGGCTGCGTGTTCTGTGGCGTCCGCGCAGCTTCCGCTTCACCTCGATGGTGAATCAGATCGACCTTGTCGGCTGGCGCGCGGTGCCGATCATCCTCCTTATCACCTTCCTGATCGGCGCCATTCTGGCGCAGCAAGGCATCTTCCATTTCCGCAAGTTCGGCGCCGATGTCTTCGTCGTCGATATGGTCGGCATCCTCGTACTGCGTGAAGTCGGCGTCCTGATCGTGTGCATCATGGTCGCCGGACGCTCGGGCAGCGCCTATACCGCCGAACTCGGCTCGATGAAGATGCGCGAGGAAATCGATGCCTTGCAGACTATGGGGTTCAATCCGATCAGCGTTCTCGTACTCCCGCGCATCATCGCGCTTGTTATCGCGGTGCCGATGCTGACCTTCCTCGGCGAAATGTCGGCCCTGTATGGTGCAGGCCTTGTCGCTTCCCTCTACGGCAACATCCAGCCGGAAGTGTTCCTGCAGCGTCTGCGCGAAGTCATCAGTCTCGATCACTTCATGGTCGGCATGATCAAGGCGCCTTTCATGGCTCTGGTGATTGGCATCGTCGCCTGCGTGCGCGGTCTTGAAACCAAGGGCAGCGCTGAATCGCTCGGACTGCAGACCACCAACGCGGTCGTGCAATCGATCTTCCTGGTGATCGTGCTGGACGGCGTGTTCGCAGTCTTTTTCGCGGCGATCGACAAATAAGAGACGGACGAAATACAGCATGTCCATCACCGATAATGTTCTCTCCCTCTTCGAGGACGAAGCGCCGGCGACGCTCGACATTTCGCAGGATATCGCGCTGCGGGTGCGCAACCTTCATGTCAATTTCCGGCGTCAGAAAGTGCTCAAGGGCGTCAACTTCGACGTCAAGCGCGGCGAAGTTCTGGGCTTTGTCGGCGCATCCGGCGCCGGCAAGTCTGTACTCCTGCGCACCATGATCGGCCTCATCCAGCCGAGCGAAGGCACGATCGAAGTGTTCGGCCAGGAATTCTCCAGGGCCAAGGAACTGCGCGAGCAACTGATCGAGCGGCACTGGGGCATCCTGTTCCAGCATGGAGCCCTCTTCTCGGCTCTGACCGTGCGCCAGAACGTGCAATTCCCGATGCGCGAATATCTCAAATTGTCGCCGCGTCTTCTCGACGAAATCGCCGCCGCAAAGCTGAAGATGGTGGGACTGCCTCCGGAAGCGCTGAACAAGATGCCATCGGAATTGTCGGGCGGCATGATCAAACGCGTCGCCCTTGCTCGTGCGCTCGCGCTCGATCCGGCGATCGTCTTCCTCGACGAACCGACTTCCGGTCTCGATCCGATCAGCGCCGGAGAATTCGACAATCTTATTCGCACCCTGCAGCGCACTTTGGGGCTGACGGTTTTCATGGTAACTCATGACCTCGACTCCCTGCATTCCGTCTGTGACCGGATTGCCGTGCTTGCCGATGGCAAAGTGATTGCCGCAGGGCCAATGTCGACGATGCTCGCGTCAGAGCATCCATGGTTGAAAGCATATTTCCGCGGCAAACGCGGTCGCGTCGGCGCGACGATGTGAGGGGCGTATGGAAACCAGAGCAAATTATATTCTGATCGGATTGTTCTCGCTTGCCGTCATTTTCGGCGCATTCGGCTTCGTCTACTGGTTCCATCATGTCGGCGGAACTGGCGAACGTGTCGCCTATCGCGTCGTGTTCCAGGGACCGATTGGTGGATTGCGCTCCGGCGCGACTGTGACCTTCAACGGCATCCGTGTCGGCGAAGTGACCGAGCTGACGCTCGATTCACAGGATCCGAAGCAAGCGCTCGCGACGATTTCCATCGATGCCAACACGCCCGTTCGCGCCGACACGCTGGTCAGTCTCGACACGCAAGGCCTCACCGGGATTGCCGTGCTGGCGCTGCGCGGCGGCTCGCCGACAGCTGGTCCTGTCACAACGAAGCTCGGTGACATTCCGGTCCTGACGGCAGGCTCCAGTGCATCGCAAGACATGATGGCCGCAGCGCGCGATGTCGCGCGTCGCATCGACGCCGTCCTTGCCGACAATCAGGACGCGCTCAAGAACTCGTTGCGCAACATTGAGACTTTTACAGAGGTGCTTTCAGAAGTGCTCTCGAACAACTCGGAGTCGCTGACGAAAACGATCAAGAGTTTCGAAAAGACGGCCGCCAATGTCGAAGTCTTCTCTGAGGCGTTGGCACGCAACTCGGCAAAGATCGACAGCATCATTGCTGGCGTCGACAATCTGATTGGCGGCCCCAATGGCAAGGGTGACGTTCCAGAGGCTGTCCGCGCCATCAAGGCGACGGCGGAAAATCTGGACAAGCGGATCGACGCGCTCGCCGCGGATGGACGGCGCACGCTCAACACGATCGATCGTGCCGTGAAGAACTTCGACGAGAACCCCTCGCGGATCATCTTTGGCGGTGGCAAGCCGGCAACCACATCATCGACGCCGACACCTTCGCGTCGCATGCAATAAACACGAGGCGGATCACCACCTAACCATAGCATCGACAACGTCCGATGAGGCTGCGGACCGGTATTCCCGATCCGCAGCCTTGTCGTATGCGCCACCATCCGATATCTTCGTCAAATCGATAAGTTTTTCGCTGCAGCGAAAAATAAAAAAGCGCGACCGTTCTTCGGCGGATCGCGGTGGCTGATGTCCCGTGGGAGGGGAAACAAATGGCGTCGGTGAAAAAGGCCGCATGGCTGGCCTGTCTTGCGATCCTCGGCACAATAGGCATTGCTCCAGCTCAGGATTTTCCGAACCGTCCAATCACCATCGTGCTCCCTTACCCGCCCGGCGCATCGACCGAGCAAGTGGCGCGGCTGGTCCAGCCGATCCTGCAGGAGCGATTGAGGCAGCCCGTCATCGTCGAGAACCGGCCAGGCGGCAATGGCAGTGTCGGGACAATGGCCGTGGCGCGGTCCGAGCCCGATGGTCACACCATTGTTCTGACCACCAACGCGCTGATGACGATCAATCCGAACCTTCAGCAGATGCCGTTCGACCCGATCAAGGATTTTGCGCCTGTGACGACCGCCGTTCGCGGCATTCTCGGTCTCGCCGTGCATCCGTCGGTACCGGCAAAGTCGGTCGCCGAATTCATTGAATACGTGAAAAAGAATCCGAAGAAGGTCAATTACGGCACCGCCGGTATCGGCAGTCCGCAACACATGGCTGGCCTTCTGCTCAATCGCACTGCCGGCATCGAACTCGTCCACGTCCCTTACAAGGGTGGCGGGCCGGCGATGAACGATCTGCTCGGCGGACATATCCAGTCTGTCGTTGCCACCATCGTCACCATGCTTGAACATGAAAAGGCAGGCTCGCTGCGCATCCTTGGCATCGGCGAGAAGCAGCGTTTCCCGGGCTTGCCGAATGTGCAGACGATCTCGGAAAGCGTACCGGGTTTCGAAGCAACGTCGTGGCTGGCTTTCTATGCGCCCGCCAAGACGCCGAAAGCGGTGATCGACACACTCAATCGCGAACTCGTTTTCGCCCTCAACAATCCGGACGTGAAGCGCAAGCTCGAAGAAGCCGGACTGCCCATCATTGCCGACAAGCCCGAAGACCTCGGCCGCATCACAAAGGATGATCTTGCCCGATGGGGCGCCCTCGCCCGCGAGATGAACGTGAAGGTGGAATGAAGTGGGCCGTCGTTCCCGTCATGACCGGCTTGTCCCGGCCATCCAGGTCTTAAACGCAAAGACGTGCGTGGCCGGCACACGGCCGGGCATGGGACATTAGCACTTAATCCAACCTTACATTCTCGACCAGATAATCCAGCAGCGCGCGCACACGCGCCGGCACGTAGCCGCTCTGCCCCGCGAAGATCGCGGTAATGGGGGAAATGTCACCAGGATTGATATCTTCCAGGATCGTGACAAGCGTTCCGGCGGAGATATCGCGATGGACGTGAAACGTCGACAGCCGCGCGATGCCGAGACCGGCCAGTGCAAGATGGCGCATGGCGTCGCCATCGCTGATCAACGCATTGCCGACAGGCGGCACACGCACAATGTCACCGGAGTCATTGAGAAAAGGCCAACCTTCGTAGATCCGCGTGAAGCTGAAGCCGAGACGATTGTGCTTTATCAGATCGTCGAGCGTGCGCGGCACGCCGTGCTTCTTCAGATAATCCGGCGACGCCACCACGACATTGCGGCTCTCACCCAGCTTGCGCGTCATCATGCTGGAGTCACGCAAGGGGCCGACGCGGATGGCGACGTCGGCGCGCTCCTCCAAAAGATCGACCACCGTATCGGTCAGCGTAATATCGACAGAAATACCGGGATGGGCTTTGAGGAAGCCCGGCATCAGTGGCAGCAGGAAGCCATAGCCGAAGGCGACGTTGCTGTTGATCCGCAGACGTCCGCGCGGCGCCGCGCCCGCCGAGGCCTCCTGCTCGGCCGCATCCATATCGCTCAGGATGCGGATGCCCCGCTCGTAAAAGGCTGCGCCTTCCGGGGTGAGCTGCAACTTGCGGGTCGAACGGTTGACGAGGCGTACGCCCAGCCGCGCCTCCAGCCGGGCCACCAGCTTGCTGACAGCCGAGGGCGTCATGCGGAAGGCCCGGGCGGCGGCGGAAAAGCCGCCAAGCTCCACCACACGGATGAAGACCTCGATTTCACCGGATCGGTTGACGTCCAATCGGGCCATGACGGCTCCGCCTTTTTGTGAATTGAAATCACATCTTATTTGCTTGAAGGCATACTAGTTCACAGGTGATGCGGTGTCCATTTGGCTGCTTTCCCACCCGTGCCGGACAGCCAGGACTTTCCGCCAATGCCACTCGCACTCTACGCCCTGACCGTCGGGGCCTTCGGAATCGGCGTCACCGAATTCGTCATCATGGGCCTGTTGCTGGAGGTCGGCACCGATCTCCATGTGTCCATTTCCACCGCCGGCCTTTTGATTTCCGGCTATGCGCTCGGTGTAGTTGTGGGCGCCCCGATCCTCACCGCGCTGACCGGCCGCTGGCCGCGCAAGACGCTGCTGATCGCGCTGATGATCGTGTTCACGATCGGCAATGCGGCCTGTGCCCTCGCCCCCGATTACTGGTCGCTAATGGCCGCGCGGGTGCTGACCGCCTTCGCCCATGCCTCATTCTTCGGTGTCGGCTCGGTGGTCGCCACCAGCCTCGTCGCGGCCGACAAGAAAGCCTCGGCCATCGCCATCATGTTCACCGGCCTGACCGTCGCCAACATCCTCGGCGTGCCGTTCGGCACCTGGCTCGGCCAGGCCTTTGGCTGGCGTTCGACCTTCTGGGCCGTGACGGTGATCGGCCTGATCGCACTGGCGGTGATCGTGTGGCTGGTGCCGCGTGATGACGCACCGGAAGCGGAAGGCAACTGGCGCAGCGACCTCGCCGTGCTCGGCCGCAAGCAGGTGCTGCTCGGCCTGCTGACCACCGTGCTGAGCTGGGTCGGCGTGTTCGCAGCATTCACCTATATCGCGCCGATCCTCACCCGCGTGACCGGCTTCCCGGAAGCGGCGGTATCACCGATCCTGCTGGTATTCGGCGCCGGTCTTGTGGTCGGCAATCTGGCCGGCGGCAAGCTGGCGGATCGATGGCTGGTGCCGACCATGCTCGGCAGCCTAATAGTGCTTTCGCTGGTGCTGTTTGCGCTGACTTTCGCGATCCATGATCGCTTCGCGACGGTCTCGCTGATCGGATTGCTTGGTGCCGCCTCGTTCGCAACCGTTGCGCCATTGCAGATGTGGGTGCTGGAGCGTGCCACCGGCGCGGGACAGGCGATCGCATCGAGCTTCAATATCGGTGCCTTCAATCTCGGCAATGCGATCGGCGCCTGGCTGGGCGGTGCTGTCATCGATTACGGACCGGGCCTGCGCGGCGTGACCGCGGTGGCAGCCCTTGTTCCGCTGCTGGCCTTTGCCGTGGCGCTGTGGAGCCAGCGACTGGATACGCGCGTTGCACCCTCGCAGGTGGCAGCCGCCTGCCCGGCCGACCACGCTTGATAAAAATCGCAATATCTTTTCAGGAGTGACAACAATGGACTATCGACGATTGGGCGCATCCGGCCTCACCGTACCGGCCTTGAGCTTTGGCGCTGGCACCTTTGGCGGCAAAGGCCCGCTGTTCAGCGCATGGGGCGACACCGATGCCAAGGAAGCGCGCCGCCTGATCGATATCTGTCTCGATGCCGGCGTCACCATGTTCGACACCGCCGACGTCTACTCGACGGGTGAATCCGAGCGCGTGCTCGGCGAAGCGATCAAGGGCCGCCGCGACAAGGTGCTGATCTCGACCAAGGCCACCTTCCGCTTCAATGACGAACCCAATGCCGTCGGCTCATCGCGCTTTCATCTGCTCGCAACCATCGATGAATCGCTGAAGCGGCTCGGCACCGATCACATCGACCTGTTCCAGTTGCACGGCTTCGACGCGATGACACCGGTGGAGGAAGTGCTGTCCACGCTCGACACGCTCGTGCGCGCCGGCAAGATCCGCTATGTCGGCGTCTCGAATTTCTCCGGCTGGCACATCATGAAGTCGCTCGCCGCGGCGGACCGCTACGGCTATCCGCGCTATGTCGCCAACCAGACCTATTACTCGCTGATCGGCCGCGACTACGAATGGGAGCTGATGCCGCTGGCGCTCGATCAGGGCCTCGGTGCCGTGGTGTGGTCGCCGCTCGGCTGGGGCCGCCTCACCGGCAAGATCCGCCGCGGCCAGCCATTGCCGAAACAAAGCCGCCTGCATGAGACGGCGAAGGACGGCCCACAGGTCGATGACGAATATCTCTACTGCGTCGTCGATGCGATGGATGAGATCGCGAAAGAGACCGGCAAGAGCATCCCGCAGATCGCATTGAACTGGCTGCTGCAACGGCCGACCGTCTCGACCGTCATCGTCGGCGCCCGCAACGAGGAACAGCTTCAGCAAAACCTCGGCGCGATCGGCTGGTCATTGACGAAAGAGCAGATCGACAAGCTCGATGCCGCCAGCGACGTGACGCCGGTTTATCCCTACTGGCACCAGCGCGGCTTCCAGGAGCGCAATCCAAAGCCGGTGTGAGCAGGCTCCCTATCCCACTATCGTCATGCGCGGGCATAGCCGTCGAAGACGGCGTCGTTGACGCCTTTTGACCCGCGCATCCCGCTTAGGAAGTCACGATGCCCGCCTTATCGGGATGGCCGGGTCAAGCCCGGCCATGACTGTGGAGAGAGTGTGCGCGCCTAACTTAGCGCATGCGCGTTATGCCGGCACCAGCGCCAGCACGCGCAGCGGGCTGCCCGAGCCCTTCTCGATCTTCAGCGGCGCCGTCACCAGCACCGCGCCGGTCGCCGGCAACTGATCGAGATTGCACAAACTCGCCAGTCCGAACTTGTTGGCGCCATGCATCAGGTGGTGCGCCGGGAATGCCGGCTCGAAGCTGAAGGCGAGACCCGCATCGGTGCCGACCGCTTCCACGCCCCAGCCATTGACGTTGCGCTGCTGCACGAGGAACGTCACCGCCGCCGCCGAGGGCCCGGGTACATGCGGCCCATCTTCCTTCATGTTGAGGAAGCGCGCCGGATCTTCGCGCTTGGACCAATCGGTGCGCATCAGCACCCAGGCGCCATCCGGGATGCGGCCGTGCTTGGCCTCCCAGGCTTCGATATGCGACGGCTCCAGCAGGAATTTCTCGTCGGCCGCGGCCTCCTTGCTGCAATCGATCACCACAGCAGGCGCGACGAAGCGCTGCACCGACACTGTGTCGGTGTAACCGTCGGCATAATGCTGGCCGCTCACCCAGTGTGCCGGTGCATCGAAATGCGTACCGGTATGTTCGCCGCACGAAATGTTGTTCCAGTACCAGGCCGGTCCACGCTCATCATAGCGGGAGATTTCCGACACGCGGAACGGATTGGATTGCGCCAGCGGCGGCGGCAACTGGATCACCGGCGTCGAGGGCTTCAAGGTCTGTGTGAGATCCACAACGCGGATCTTGCCATCAGCGATATAGGACGCGAATTTCAGCAGCAGGTCAGACACGTCGTCATCCCCCTCTTTCGACAGAGAAGCGGCACCGCTTGCAAGCGAAACTGCTTCATTGGACAAATACCCTGCGGATTGTTGTTCAGGCTCGGCTTGGCCCGACGGCTTCTCGTCAGACGCACCGCCGAATTGTTTCATGGCTTTGGCAAAGCCGCCAGCGATGACTTCGATATCATTGGCGACGACCACAATCGGATAGCCCTCATTGCGGCGGGCAATCGCCGCATCGGCATTACCGGTGAAGATGCCGCAGGGGATGCTCGCGCCTTTGCAGGCCTGCATGATGGTATGGCAGGCATCGCCATGCCGCGCATCCGCCCGCGGAAAGCCGTTAAGTGACACGGCGAGATCGCCGGTGCCGATCAGGACGAAATCAACGCCCGGCGTATTGGCGATCGCAGCCGCATGCCGCACGCCGCGTAGCGTCTCGATCATGACGCCGACGATCGTGTGCTGCATGGCGTTCATGTAATAGGCGCCGAAATCACGGCCCAGCGGACGAACGCCACCGCCCGAACGCAAACCTTCCGGCGGAAAGCGCGCAGCGGCCACAGCCGCCGCCGCCTCTTCGTCGGTCTCGACCAGCGGAACGATCACGCCCTCTGCGCCGGCATCCAGCGCCTGCCCGATCACATTGGCGGAGTTCTCGGCGACGCGAACCAGCACCGGTGCCGTCTTCGACGCAAGCCCAATGGCGTATTCGATCGAAAGGCGCTCCCATAACCCATGCTGCGCATCGATGACGATGGCATCCGGTCCGGCTTGCGCGGCGAGTTCGATCACTGCCGGCGATCCCAGCGACATCCAGAACAAGCCAAGCGGCTCGCTCTGTCCGATCCGGTGACGCAGGGGCAACGTTACTCCTGACATCGCAGACTCCAAAACATGCCCGCCGATGGCTTGTGAGGATCCATCAGGCGGCAAACGCATTGTTGACGCGGCACTTCCTGTTCATCTGCCAGTCTAGTCAATTGCGCCTCAAGGTGTTCATTTTGTCTTGCCGCCCGTGATGCCACAACGGCTTAACCTTAACCGCGCTGCTGGGGATACCGCTCGCCCTTCACGGAGATGGTGCGGAACGGATAATGCGCAGCGGCGCCCTCGAACGCGGGGAAGTTGTGGAAGTCGCGCCGCAGCGCCGCGCGCACCGGGCTCGCCATCGCCGCGTTCATCGCTTCGGGGCTGTCGAACACCGTCTTGTTTCGCTGCATCGTTTTGCGCATGGCAAACGGCAAGGCGGAAATCAAGACAGCCGGCGTATAGATCTCGATCTTGCGGATGCCGGGAAACTTGGCCAGCAGCGGCGGATGGCCTTCGACATAGAAGAGATGCCAGGCATTCTCGTCCTTGGCCGGGCCTTCATATTCGACAAGATAGCTGAGAAGACCCTCGGGGCGTTCGCCCTGCACAGGTTCGGCCACAGGATAACGGCGTGTCAGCATCGCATGATGGCTCGCCGTTGCGCCTTCAAGGCTCGGCAACAGATCGGCATGCGCCAGCGTCTGCAAATAACCATGCGGACGCAGATTGTTTTCGAGGTCGGCGATTTCAGCGAATTCGAGTTGCAGCACCAAAGCCGGCG
>Ga0164243_10000718_pt1 | contig 58342 bp, 61 predicted proteins | sample OricompcompostOP_FD_108781 | JGI IMG/M metagenome (GOLD analysis project Ga0164243, IMG submission 108781) | Organic Plus compost microbial communities from Emeryville, California, USA - Original compost - Organic plus compost (OP) | ecosystem: Engineered > Solid waste > Mixed feedstock >... | reverse complement strand
TTTTAATGTTTTTTGTAAGTTACTGGATACCAATAACCGCACGGTTCTTTTACCACGAATGGCTTATGTGTAGAATGAGATTCCGGATCTGATCCGGCAGACCAAAAGCGGTTTGCATTAGGAAAAAGAAAAACATAGAACCCCAACTATTTTTTCTTATCAGCTTAGGAAACAGAATAGTCTTCTTTACAAAAAACCGATTGACTCAAAATAAATGTAAAGGGCGCCATTAAAAGAAAAATAATAGAATGAAAAAATACTGACTGTGAGCAATCTAGTTTTTTTGTAACAATTCTTTATAGAAATGATTAGGTTTTGTTACTATTTTGCGTTTATATTTGCAGCCGAAACACTCTACGGGTGTAGTTCAAGGGTAGAATAGCGGTCTCCAAAACCGTTGATGGGGGTTCGAATCCCTCCACCCGTGCATAAAAAAACCAGCTTAACGCTGGTTTTTATTTTTATAATCCTAATTGAATTCCGATGCTCCAATAATTCTGATCGACTGTGTTATCACTGAACACCGGATTTAAATCGTACTTAAATACCAATTTATAATTATCTTTTCCGGCATAAGCCATTAGCCCGTATTGGAAATCATTTACATTCCAATCTCCTTTTTGCTGTTCATAAATTTTGTAACCATCTGCATTTTCATAGCGGATATGTTGTTTTGAATTGATGTTATAACCAATGTATCCACCTAAACCAAAATTCAACCCGTCTTTTGTTGTAAAACGACGGTTTGCTTCGTTATAACTTTTTGTGGTGGTTGTAAAATCTAACGTAACAGGAATGGTAATATACGTATTGCGTAAATAAGCATAACCATTTCTCAAATTCTCGTTAGAAGATTCTGTAATCGTTTCATTGCCATTAAGGGCAAATTCACGGTTTTGTGTAGTTGCCAAACCATTGTACTTAAAGCCTAAACCGTAACGAACGCCCCATTTGTTATTGTTTTTATTGAACGGAGTACGCACTGCAATACCCCACTCAAAATAATTAGAACGCAGATAGCCAAATTCTGAATTAGCAAAAGCACCATCTGTAGCTACGTTGCCTACACCAAATGCCAAGTAAGGGGTAATTTTTGTACGATATTTTACAACAGTATCCATTTCTATGCCCATTGCAAAATCAAAAGGGTTTTGTTCTTTTCCCCAATCGTAATCATAATCTTCGGCGGTTTCAACGACTGCTTCTGCATCTTCCTGCTCCATTATCTTTGAAATCACCTGATATGCTTGATTTTCTGTAATATTACCCTCTTCTACCTGTTGGTTAACAACATCTATTTTTTCTTTTAAAGTTAAGGTTTCACTTTCATAAGCAGTTTTAATGACCTGATTGTTGCTGATAAGGGTCACCGTATCTGTTTCTTGAGCATTTGCCGTGAAACCAAAAGCTATTAAAGCAATACATAATAGTTTTTTCATTTTTAAGTATTTTTAACTTTTACAGTTAGTTTATAATTTAATAATTTGTTACAAGAAAAAGCAAAGTCTGTGCCAATTTTTAACATTCTATTAAATTAAAACAACTCAAATATTACGCTGGAATTAAATATATTTTGGTCGGCAAATGATTTTTTAAATACATTATTTATGTTATATGAAAATCGAAGAGTTATATTTTGATAACCAACATAAGCCCCTACCCCATAAATAAATTGATTGGAATTGAATTTTGCCCCAGTACTTTGTCTGTATTTTTCGTTATTTTGCTTATACACCAAATTACGAGTCATTGCACTATATCCGATAAATCCACCTGCTCCTACATAAAACGATTGACGTGATTTAATGATGGAGTTGCCAAATTCATCAAATTTCTTTCGTGAAAAATCATATTCCATATAATTTGAAAGTTTAAATTCAGCAATATACATTGTTGATTTTTTTAGTTTAAAATCTCCATTAATAAATTCCGTTACATCAACTAATTCTGTTCTATTATTAATATTGTCGAAAGTTTTATTATCGTTAAATTTAAATGTATGCCCTGTTACATCAAACGTTGATTTCCAGAACCAATGCGAGGTCTCTTTACCTACCCGTGTTTTCACACCCAATCCCACACCAAAAGAGGAGAAAACACTTTTTGTATTATAGATATCCTGTTTTAATTTTCCGTTGACAAACATTCCGTCAGAACCAAAATTATAATCTACAACAAACAACGATTTTTTCTCGATCAACTGCTTTTGATACGCTGTCATATCTGTACTAAAATTGATGTTATCTTCAATTTTATTGTTAATGAGTTTTTTAATTTTATCTTCCTGAATTTTAGTTTCCTCTTCGATTTGTTTGGCGTAAAACTCAGCTTTTTCATTGCGTAATTTATCTGCTTCGGTTTTGGTCAATGCATTGTTTTCTACTTGCTTCTCAATTTCGTTTAAATCTTGCTTCAGCTTATCTTTATTGGTTTTAATGATAACATCAATATCATACGAAATATCGTTCACTTTTCTGGTAAACTCATTTGCCGATTGTACCGGACGTTTATCACTAAAAAACTCTTGTGCCTGAACATTTAAAAGGCTCAATAAAAAAACGGTTGTTAAAATTACTTTTTTCATAATTGACGATTATTTAATGCAACACTACAGTGTTTACTTCTTTTATTTTTTTCCAAAAATTTTGTCCATCGGTCGTTACGTTTTCAACTTGTCTTTCAACTTCAGCTCTGCGAAGCAATTGTTCTCGGTTCACTCTAATTTCTACCTGAGAACGAGCTGCTATCAATGGTTCTTCTTTTATATCATACACAGGTACAACTTCGCTTTTTTCTGTTGGCTGATCCCATTTTGGAACAACCGATTCTTTATTAGAAACAATCGCCGTTGCTGTGTTTGTATTTGATGTATTTTTTAAATTTGAAATGGTCTGTTTTACTAATTGTTTTTTTATAACTGGTTCTTTTTGCTCATTTTCTGAAGTTTCTTTTACCTCATCATTCATCGGTTCCTGTTCATCATTTACGACCAAAGTTTCAATTGGTTGTTCTATTTCTGGAATTGAATGGTCAACTTTTTCAAAGATTATCCATAACCCTATAAACAACAAAACAGATGCTGCTGCTGAAAGCACATAAAAATAGCTTTTTCGCTTTTTCTGTTCAGGTTGCTGTCCAATCAGTAAAGCTTCCATTTTTTCCCACGCATTTTCTGAAGGCTTTATCTGTCGCTTCTGAAAATATTTTTTTATATCTTTTTCTAAATCCTCCATCATCTATCTGTTTAATTCAATTTGTTGTTTCAGTAATTTTTTAGCGTAAGCCAATTGTGATTTTGATGTTCCAACAGAGATTTCAAGCATTTCGGCAATTTCCTGATGTTTATATCCTTCTATCACACTTAGTACAAACACATATTTACAGCCTTTAGGCAATTCATCTATCAGTTTTTGATAGTCGTTTTCAAATTCTTGGTGATGTGACACGACACTTAATACAGACTGACTGGCTTCTTCAATAAATGTAATTTCTTTTTTAGCACGAAGAAATGAAATGCTTTCACGAATCATTATTCTGCGGATCCAACCTTCAAAACTGCCTTCGTTCCGGTACTGTTCAATGTTTTGGAACACTTTCATAAAACCACGCAGCATTACATCTTCGGCATCGTGAAGATCCTTTATATATTGTCGGCAAGTACTTAACATCTTGGGCGAAAAATTTTCGAATAGCTGTTTTTGTGCCATCCGACTTTTATTTTTTACCTGATGAATCAGTTCCGACTCGATAAATGGTAACGTTAAACTCAATTTTCTTGGTTCTTTAATACATAGACGCAAAAGAAATAGAAAAGGTTGTAAAGTGGGAGATTTTTTTGACTATTTTTTGGAAAAGATATTTAAAAAGCTGATTTTGAAGCAACAAAAATACCTTTTCATTTAGCCCGGATTGTAGCGGCATCCTTTTGTGAAACGAAGTGAAGCAAAAGATATAGCGGAAAGCCGGAAAAAGCTACAAATAAAAAACCTGCAAAGAGTGATACCTTGCAGGTTTGTTAGGATTTATTAGCCAATTGTCCGCAAGCAGCATCAATGTCTTTTCCGCGCGATCGGCGTACTTTTGCTACGATACCGGCATTTTCCAATGCTTTGATATATGCATCGATAACTTCTGGGTTGGCTTGCTGAAACTCGCCATCATCAATGGGATTGTATTCTATTAAATTGACTTTGCACGGAACGTATTTGCAGAATTTCACCAAGGCATCAATGGCTTTTTTATCGTCGTTAATGCCTTTCCAAACCACATATTCGTAAGTAATTTTACTTTTGGTTTTTCGGTACCAGTATTCCAATGCTTCGCGCAGTTCTGGTAGCGGAAAACTTTTGGTAAACGGCATAATTTTGTTACGGGTTTCTTCGATGGCTGAATGCAACGATACGGCTAATTTGAATTTTACCTCATCGTCTGCCATTTTCTTTATCATTTTTGAAACGCCCGATGTAGATACCGTGATGCGTTTTGGAGACATTCCCAAACCTTCGTCTGAAGTAATTTTTTCAATAGCTTTCATCACATTGGGATAGTTCATCAGCGGTTCGCCCATTCCCATAAATACGATGTTTGACAGCGGACGGTTGTGGTACAAACGACTCTCCTGATCAATTGCCACTACCTGATCATAAATTTCATCGGGCGCCAGATTACGCATGCGTTTTAAACGTGCTGTGGCACAGAAATTACAGTCTAAACTGCAACCAACCTGAGACGATACACAGGCAGTTGTTCGGGTATTTGTAGGAATTAAAACAGATTCTACAATTAACCCATCGTGCAAACGCACCGCATTTTTAATCGTCCCGTCGTTACTGTGTTGCATGGTATCAACCTGAATGTGGTTTATTACAAAATGCTGCTCTAATAAAATGCGGGTTTCTTTTGATATATTGGTCATGTCATCAAAGCTGTGTGCACCTTTGCTCCACAACCATTCGTAAACCTGATTGCCCCGAAAAGCTTTATCGCCTTGCATTACAAAGAATTCACGAATTTGCTCTTTGGTTAAACTCCGTATGTCTTTTTTTATCGTTTGCATGCTGCAAAGTTACAACAATTTACAAGTAGTTTTCAGTTTTGATGGTTTAGAAATTTTGAGAATTATTTAATGACTCAAGGCGGTGCTTCAGAGAAAACTTCCCTATCTTTACTCTAAACAAAGAACCTATGCATTTTATTTCAGAAGAATTAGAAAATTATATAGCTGACCATTCGGTAAAAGAACCAGAATTATTACAACAGCTGAACAAAGAAACACATCAAAAAGTATTACAACCCCGTATGTTAAGCGGTCATTTTCAGGGGCGTGTTTTGAGTATGCTTTCTAAAATTATTCAACCAAAGCATATTTTAGAAATAGGAACCTACACCGGCTATGCTACGTTATGTATGGCTGAAGGATTGCAGGAAAACGGGACGGTTGACACCATTGACATCAATGAAGAATTAGAAGAAATTCAGAATAAATATTTTAATCAATCGGGCAAAAGAAACCAGATTATTCAACATATTGGCAATGCTTTGGAAATTATTCCTATGCTGGATAAAAAATTCGATTTGGTTTTTATTGATGCCGATAAAGAAAATTACATTAATTACTGGAATTTGGTTGTTCCGTTGATGAATAAAGGAGGAATTATCCTTTCAGACAACGTCTTGTGGAGCGGCAAAGTATTAGAAGAAGTAAAACCCAACGATAAATCGACTAAAATTTTACTGGAATACAATAAAATTACAAACGAAGATCCAAGAGTAGAAACAGTCTTATTACCCATTAGAGATGGTTTAACTGTTAGTAGGGTGTTATAAGTAAAGAAATGGAAAAACAAAAAGCCGTGTTTAATTGGAGTGGCGGAAAGGATTCTGCCTTGGCACTTTACAAAATTTTAAACGATGATAAATTTGATGTTGTTGCTTTGTTAACTACAATAAATGAAGAGACATTAACTTCATCAGTCCATTCTATCCCTGCAGAGATATTAGCAAAACAGGCCGATAGTATCGGCATTCCTCTTCATACTGTTTCTTTTGCAAAAGACCTATCAAATTATGACAGTATAATGAGCAAAACTGTTGCTTATTTTAAAAAGCAAGGTGTTACACATTTTATATTTGGCGATATTTTTTTAGAAGATGTAAAATCTTATAGAGAAAGTAAATTAAATCCACTGGGCATTGAGGTTGTAGAACCACTTTGGGATAAATCATCTGCAGATATTATGGATGATTTCTTAAGATCAGGAATTAAAGCAAAAATAATTGTTACGCAAGCTGATAAGTTAGATCAATCTTTTATTGGGAAAAATCTGGATAAAGATACAATGGATTTATTTCCTGATGATGTAGATGTCTGCGGAGAAAATGGCGAATACCATACACTGTCATACGTCGGCGGCTTGTTTAAAAAAGAGGTAAACTTCTCAATTTTAAAAACAAATAAGATTACATACGATATTAAATTAAGTAACAACCAGATAGAAACATTTGAATATTGGCAGGCAGATATTACTGTTTAAACAAAAAAACGCTTTCTATTCGAAAGCGTTTTTTTGTTGTTTATCGGTTAATTTGTATTTGTTATTGAAATATCTGAAAATAACATAGAATAAAAATCCTGATAAAATTCCGAAAATGTATCCGCATAAAATATCTAACGGATAATGCAGTGCCAGATAAAGACGCGTATAGGCAAATATCAATGGAAATAAGAAGATAAGCCAGGCGTATTTATAGTACTTTTTTAAAATTAAAAACACAATGAGTACAGAACCACTTGAATTAGATGCGTGCCCTGAAAAGAAACTGGGACTGCCGGCTTTGCGCAACACTCTTAAATAAGGTTCAATTAACGGATCATTTACCGGGCGTAAACGGGCTACGGCGTATTTTACCACATTGGTCATTTGGTCGGTAAACACAAAGAAAACCGCTAATACCAATACCAATAATCCAAATTGTTTAAGGGAAATTTTCTTTAACAGTAAAAAAATCAATACCAAAAAAAACGGCCACCAGTTAATTTGATTAGTAATGTACATAAAAACGGGATCCCAAAATTCGGTTCCCAGATTGTTCAGGTAAATCAGTAATTGCTGATCTTTACTAATGATGTTTTCCCACATTATTTTTGGCGTTTAATTGGTCCGGTCATTGTTTCGATATCTTCTTTTGCCTTGTCAATTTCCTGTTGCACGTCATTTAGCGGATTGTATTGGTCTAAATCAAGATTGACCGTTTTCTTAATATCGTCGATACCGATGCGTTTTTTAATATCGTCCACATCAACGGCATCTTTTATATCTTTTACAATACCTGATTCGTCTACGCTTTTTGTGATTTCAGACTTGATATCGTTCGACGCATTTTTCACCTGATTGATGATCCGTGCCAATCCGCGTGCCATTTCGGGAATTTTATCAGAACCAAAAAGCATCAGGATTACAAGCATGATTAACACCATCTCTCCCCCACCAATGCCAAAAATAAGCGGACTTATATATAAATTTAAATACATTTTAATATTTTAAAGCAAAGTTACATAAAACTATTATTTTAAAACGCGAAGAATCTCTAAAAATTCGGTCGCTTTTTCCGTGTACATTATGTTAAGCTGTGTAATTTCTACTGTTTGATAAGATGTTACAATAATGGGATCCTGTGCCAGAAAATAACCAAACGCCATGTGGTACTGCTCCGGAATTTTTAATTTATTGGTATAAAATTCAGATGAAAATTTACTTAAAAGTTTTTCTACAAATAATTGTTCTTGCTCTAATTCTACGGCTTTTTCTAACATTTTGGTTCTACCCGAAATGGCGTTTACAATTAAATCAACCGGAATAATTCCTCCGCCCGATGAAGTAGCTCTGTGCAAATTTCGTTGTGCCGTTGTGCGTCTTACCACCTTACCAAAACCTAAACTTTCGCTTGTAATGCGGCGGTCAATCACAATTTCATCTAAGATATTTTCGGCATATTCCATAGGAATAAAAACCAGTGATTTATTCATATCGGCATAAGAAAGCACTTTATTACGACCTATTAAATGTACTGCCGAAAAAATCAGCGTGTCGTTTGGATTGGCTTCTATTGAGAAATAGCCCCCCTTTTGTGTTTGGGCTGATGTTTTTGAGCTGATGTTTTTAATATAAATACCTTCTAAATCGCGTGTTTTTGCAACAATTTTACCTAAAACTGTCTTTTTTTGAGCATATGTTTCCACGCCACCAAGCAGTACAAAACAGGGAATTAATATATGGGTAATGATTCTATTCATAATACAAAACTATTGATTCTTTTAGCAGTACAAAATCTATTATCACGAATTTAACGCTCAGTTGCATTTTCCTGCTCTAAAAATTCAAATGATTTATCTAACAAATGGATTTTCCATTTTGCCTCGTCATCATTTTTAATGTATTGGTCAATCACATAATCATCATTCATAAAATAATAAAATTTTTCAACCAGCGAATCGGGAATTTTTAAATAATCGGTCATAACGCTTCTGGGCAATGCCGCAACATACGGATTCATTTCATTTTTACTACGCAATTTAATCTCATTATCGCTTCTTTTTTTCTTGACTTTTTTAACCAACCAAGAAATCATAGCAAAAAAATCCATATTCATATTGGGCGTATTGTCTATAATTGTATTAGCGTCAATTCCTAATGATTTTGCTGTAATTTGTTCCACTTTAACCTCTTCTAAAACGGTTGTTAACGGCTGCGGATAAATGCGAATTAATGTATTTTGTAAATCAGACGCTCTTATTTGATATTGTAATTGATACAGATCGTTTTCTTGTAACACCAATTCGTCGCTTGTCTGAATTTGCATCACAAAGTAACCTGCAACATCGGTTTTAACGGTTTCGTTTGTTGAACTATTAATTACTGTTAACGGTAATGCACTGATTTCGTTAACCATTAACCGCATTTTATATTCTGATCTGGTTTGTGCCACAGCTACCACAGAAATAAAAAACAGCAAAAAGTAAGCGTATTTCATAACTATTTATTTGATTTGCTGTAAAAGTATCTGTTAATATGTTAAAATAAGAATAGCGTATTGGTAAACAATTGTTAAATAGATAAGTTTGTTTTTTATATATCGACTAATGAAAAATTTAATCATTGCAAGTACGTCAACTGTTTATGGTTTGGGATATTTAGAGTATTTATTGCCCACACTGCAAGAACATTTTAAAAACACCGATACCGTTATTTTTATTCCTTATGCACGACCGGGTGGCATTTCACACGATGAATATACCAATAAAGTTGCGGGTGCTTTTGAAAAAATAGGAAAAAAAGTTGTGGGATTACACACTTTTGAAAATCCTGTACAGGCGATTAATAATGCACAAGGGATTTTTACCGGTGGCGGAAATACTTTTTTATTGGTCAAACAATTGTATAAAAACGGAGTAATGTCTGTTTTAAAAAATGCTTTGTTGACAGGAATTCCTTATTTAGGATGTTCGGCAGGAAGTAACATCACCGGATTAACCATGGAAACCACAAACGATATGCCTATTGTTTATCCGCCAAGTTTTCAAACATTGGGTATGGTTCCGTTTAACATTAACCCACATTATCTGGATCCTGTTGAAGGCTCTACGCACATGGGCGAAACAAGAGAAACCCGCATTAATGAATTTCATGCGTTTAACACACAACCTGTTTTAGGACTAAGAGAAGGAAGTTGGTTAGAAGTACGCAATGAAAAAATCACGTTAAAAGGTTCTTTAACCGCCCGTTTATTCCGTAAAAATCAGACTCCCATAGAATTAAATCCCGAAACAGATTTATCGGATTTAGCATGATAATTTATAAAATAAAATGCCCAATTTTCATTGGGCATTAACTATTAATGTGATTCAGTACCGTCAATTCCGTGGGCATGACCGTGAGATAATTCCTCGTCAGTAGCTGGTCGTGCAGCAATAACTTCAACATCAAAAGTTAATGTTTTACCTGCCATTGGGTGATTTAAATCAGCTATAACTCCGGCATCATTTACTTCCTTAACAACCGCACGAAATTGATTCCCTTGATCATCTGTTAACGGAAGCATTGCACCAACTGGCGGAAGTCCCGATTCGCTAAACATTTCAAGAGGCAAATTAGCTATAGCGTTTGGATCAATTGATCCGTATCCCTCTTCAGGTGTAATGGTAAACGATTTTTTATCACCCACGGTTAGACCATTTAATTCCTCTTCAAATTTTGGAATCATCATTCCCACACCGTGCAAATACGTTAAAGGATTTTCTGTATTGGTTTCTTCAACAAATACTTTTTCACCGTTTGCTTCAATTGTATGAAGTTTGTAGTTTACTGCAACTACATAATTGTTTTCTATTGTCATTTGTTCTTTTTTTGAGAGAGAAATTCTCGTTGACTGCAAAGATAACAGTTTAAAATTAAATCATTAAACGATCACATAATTTCTATGGTAAATCATAAAATCATCTTAACATAGAGGATTTTCTTTTATCAAAAAGAAACCTAATGATTAACATTTTGTAAATTTGTCGTCAAGAAAAAAATTCTACAATGCAACAATTAAATCTAAAACCTATTGAACGCGTTAAAACGATTTCAAAGAAAGATTTTCTTGAAAAATATGTAAAAACGCAAACTCCTGTCGTAGTAGAACAATTAACAGAAGACTGGCCGGCTTACGAAAAGTGGCATTTAAATTATATTAAAAACATTGCAGGCGATAAAATTGTACCTTTATATGATGACCGTCCTGTTCGTGCAGAAGATGGTTTTAATGAAGCCCATGCCGAAATGAAAATGGCAGATTATATTGATCTTTTAGAAAAAGAACCTACCAGTTACCGTATTTTCCTTTACAACATCATGCAGGAAGTACCTACTTTAAAAAATGATTTTAAATGGCCCAACATCGGCTTACGATTAATCAAGCAATTACCCATGTTGTTTTTCGGAGGTGAAAATTCTAAGGTATTCATGCATTTTGATATTGATTATTCAAACATATTACACTTTCATTTTCACGGTAAAAAACGGTGTATCATCTTTCCCCCAGATCAAACAAAATATATGTACAAAATACCCCATTCTTTGATTTGCAGAGAAGATATAGATTTTGACCATCCCGATTTTGAAAAGTTTCCGGCGTTAAAACAGGCACAAGGCTATGTTTGTGAATTAAACCACGGTGAAATGATGTATATGCCCGAAGGATACTGGCATTATATGAAATATTTAACTCCGAGTTTTTCTATGAGTTTACGTGCGTTGCCAAGAAACCCAAAGTTTCTTTTAAAAGCGATTTATAATATAGGAATCATGCGCCATTTCGATAATTTTATGCGCAAAAGAAAAGGTCAGGAATGGATTGATGAAAAAAATGAACGGGCAATCAGCGAAACCCATAAAAAAATAGGGATTGTGTGATGAATGAAAAAGGACTTTCTGTAAATGATGCTATAAAAAAATTAGAATATTACTGTTCTTATCAGGATCGCTGTTATAAAGAAGTCATTTCTAAACTAAAATCGTTGGGAATGTATCAAACAGCAATCGACCATATTTTGAATCATTTAGCAGAAAACAGCTTTTTAAACGAAGAACGATTTGCTAAAAGCTTTGCAAGAGGTAAACATAAATTCAAATATTGGGGAAAACGCAGAATAGAACAAGAGTTAAAATTCAGAGATATTTCAACATATAATATCAAAACAGCCTTAAAAGAAATAGAAACAGACTATTTAAGCAATTTTTATGCTTTAGCCGAAAAGAAATGGCAAAGCATTACCGAACCTTCTTTAGAAAAGAAAAAACGCAAATGGGTTGATTTTTTAATGCGTAAAGGCTACGAAAGTAATTTGATTTTTGAATATTTAAGAGACTTAGAAAAAGAAAGTTTTTAGAAATATCTGCCTTCTATTATAGGGTAAATTTTTAAAAATTGCCCATTAATTATGGTAGAAATACAACGGAATGAATACCATTAATAAAAAAATGATCTTTAAATTAAACATAAGGATTCTATGTTTTTTAAAACGAATCGTTAATTAAATATCAATACTACCTTTAAATTTTATCCGTAAAATCCAATTCGTTTTTTACTTTTTCATATTGATTTAAAACACCTTCTTGGCACTATTCCAAATCAGCACAATATGTTATATAGCAATGAATTTACTAAAACCAAATGATTTTGAATCATAAAAAAAATTAAACATGAAACTTTTTTACCTAACAACCACTTTCTTAGTAGCTTTTCCTTGATCTGTAACCACCTCTACAAAATACAAACCTTTAGCTAAATTACTTACATTAATAACGTTTTCATTTGTCGTTTTCACCAATTGACCTAAATTGTTGTAAATAGTTATTTGTTTTAAAACCAGATTATTTTCTAAACTAATGTTTAAGATATCCGATGTTGGGTTTGGGTAGACGTTGAAGTTTTGTAGTACAAATTCATTTGGAGATAATAAATTAGAAATATCATATACTCTCGTAGTTCCTCTATTGCTAGAACTTTGAGGTGAGCTAATAGCAGCGATTGTTCCGTCTGATGAAAGGGCTAAGCTAAAAAAGTTACCTATTGTACCTATTGTAGCTATTTTAACCCAGCTTCCTGAAATATTCCTATATAATTTTGAACGATATACACCATTACTACTAACGATTAGTGTGTCTCCATCAGCTGAAAGAGCAATACTAATCTTACCTGTAATTCCTCCATCTATATCATTTCCTATCTGTTTCCATGAGCCAAAAATATTCTTATATATTCGTACTGACCTGCGTTAATTCCATTTCCATCATTAAAACGAGCTCCTATAGCAACAACACTTCCATCAGAGGAAAGAGAGACACTATATCCACTATAATCTCCCGCAGCCTCTCCATCAATATCCTGCCCTATTTGTATTTGGCAAAATCCTAAAAACGGAATTAGTAAAAAGAAAAGTAATTGTTTATTCATACTATATTTTTTGATTTAATAAAGTAAATATAGCAAAAAAGCAGTTTCATTTCTGAAACCGCTTCAATAAATTTATGACAATGAGTAAATTAAGAATACATCTTTTCTCTTAATTCTTTAATTTTTGGATCATCTAAATATTCGTCGAATGTCATGTAACGGTCAATCACTCCGTTTGGTGTTAATTCCAAAATACGGTTACCAACTGTTTGTGCAAATTCGTGATCGTGCGTGGTTAACAACACCGAACCTTTAAAGTTTTTTAACGAGTTGTTAAACGCTGTAATTGATTCCAAATCCAAGTGGTTTGTTGGTTCATCTAACATCAATACATTTGCTCTGATCATCATCATTCGTGAAATCATACAACGTACTTTCTCACCTCCCGATAAAACCGAACCTTTTTTCAATGCTTCTTCACCTGAGAAAATCATCTTTCCTAAAAAGCCACGTACATATACCTCATCACGTTCTTCTTCGGTTTTAGCCCATTGACGTAGCCAATCAACCAAAGTTAAATCTTCTGTAAAGAAATCGTGATTATCTGCCGGTAAATAAGATTGTGTAGTTGTAATTCCCCATTCAAAAGTACCTGCATCAGCTTTTAAATTACTATTTAATATTTCATAAAAAGCGGTTGTTGCACGCGAATCTTTTGAGAAGACCACTACCTTATCGCCTTTTGCCATGTTAAAATCAACATTTTTAAACAACGTTTCTCCTTCAGCTGACGCAGCTAATCCCTGGATATTCAAAATCTGGTCTCCGGCTTCGCGCTCTTGCTCAAAAATAATGGCAGGATAACGACGTGATGATGGTTTGATTTCGTTTACATTTAATTTTTCGATCATTTTTTTACGCGATGTAGCTTGTTTTGATTTTGCTACGTTGGCAGAAAATCGACGGATGAATTCTTCCAATTCGGCTTTTTTCTCTTCAGCTTTCTTATTTTGCTGTGCACGTTGTTTGGCGGCTAACTGAGAAGATTCATACCAAAACGTATAGTTACCGGAAAAATGGTTGATTTTTCCAAAATCAATATCCGATATATGCGTACAAACGGCATCTAAAAAGTGACGGTCGTGCGATACAACTAAAACGGTGTTTTCGTAATTTGCCAAAAAGTTCTCTAACCAGCCAATGGTTTCAAAATCCAGGTCGTTGGTAGGTTCGTCCATTACCAAAACATCCGGATTACCAAATAAAGCCTGTGCCAATAACACGCGGACTTTTAATTTTGGTTCCACCTCGCTCATTAATGTATAATGTAAATCTTCAGAAATACCTAAATTTGATAGCATAGAAGCGGCGTCAGAATCGGCATTCCATCCGTTCATTTCATCAAATTGTAATTGCAGCTCGCCTATTCTATCGGCATTTTCATCAGAATAATCGGCATATAATTCGTCCATTTCCTTTTTAACAGCAAACAGCACTTTATTTCCCATTAAAACAGTTTCCAAAACGGTATGCTCGTCAAACATATTGTGGTTTTGGTTTAAAACAGACATACGTTTGCCCGGTTCTAAAATTACGTGTCCGGAAGTTGGATCAATATCACCGGCGATAATCTTAAGAAAAGTAGATTTTCCGGCACCGTTTGCACCAATAATTCCGTAGCAATTTCCTTGCGTAAATGTTGCATTTACTTCATCGAACAACACGCGTTTACCAAATTGAACAGATAAATTTGAAACTGTTAACATATTCTATAATTTTTTAAGTTGCAAATTTACGAAATTTTATCCGATTTAAATCAGCAATTCATCAAAGGTTAATGTGTTAATATTAGCTGTTTTAAAAAGATGTTTTTTAATATAATTCAATAAAAAATTTCAAGGAAGGTGTTTTTTCTTAAAAAAATATTAAATTTAACGTAATATTTAACACAGCTAAAAATTGGTTGCCTTAATTTTGATGTTATGAAAACAATAAATATCATTGGTGCAGGCAATGTGGTTTACCATTTGTTGCAGGCGTTAAATAAATCATCACAGTACAAAATTCAGAATATTGCCGTACGTTCTTTGGAAAAAGCATTGGATTTTATTCCGGAAGAGTTGATTGTAACCAATATCAATCAGTTAAAAAAAACAGATATTACACTTATTTCGGTTACTGACAAGGCTATTGAACAGATTTCGGATAATATTCCGTATAAAGATTCTTTAGTGGTTCATACATCGGGAACTACAGCTTTAGAAATTTTGAATGATAAAAACAGAAGAGGCGTTTTTTATCCGTTACAAACGTTTTCTAAAAACAAAAAGATCAACTTTAAGGAAGTTCCTTTGTGTTTAGAAGCCGAAAATGAAAACGATTTAAACGATTTAAAAAAACTAGCGGATGAGTTGTCTGAGAATGTCTATGAACTATCATCGCAACAACGCAAAAGCTTACATGTTGCCGCTGTGTTTGTGAGTAATTTTGTCAATCACATGTATTACATTGGAAATGAAATTTGTATGGAGAATAACATTCCTTTCAATATTTTAAAACCATTGATCAAAGAAACGGCAGACAAGATCAATTATTTAAGTCCGGAAGAAGCACAAACCGGTCCGGCAGTTCGATTGGATACAAAAACCACAGATGCCCACGAAGCATTTTTAATAAATGAGACATATAAAGAAATCTATAAATTAATTACAAAAAGCATACAAAAAAATGTCTAAAAGTTACAAAGAATACTTAAATCACATTAACACATTTATTTTTGATGTGGACGGAGTATTAACCAACGGAACCATACAGGTTACGCAAAGTGGCGAATTGCTGCGAACGATGAACATACGCGATGGTTTTGCCATGAAAGCCGCCATAGAAAAAGGTTATAACGTGTGTGTTATTTCGGGCGGATCAAGCGAAGGTATTAGAATAAGATTAAGAAATTTAGGCATTTACGATATTCATTTAGGAGTATCTGACAAAGTTGAAATTTATAAAGAATACATTACGGTAAACAATATTAAAACCGAAAATGTTTTATATATGGGTGATGATTTACCCGATTATTGGGTAATGCAAAAAGTGGGATTACCCGCTTGCCCGCAAGATGCAGCACCCGAAATAAAAAAGCTTAGCAAATACATTTCACACGTTAAAGGTGGCGAAGGAGCCGCACGCGACGTCATTGAACAGGTAATGAAAGTTCAAGGGAAATGGCTGGAGCACTTTGAAGCAAAATTTGATTAACATTTAAATATACAGCTTATGAACGTTCTAAAAAAAGATCAGACACAGATGATGTTACAAGTAATTGTAACTGTTTTACTTTTTAGATTTGTTTTGTTTGAACCTTTAGTTGACGGGTTAGGGCTTTCAAAGCTTCATTATTTTTTGTTTTTTATTGCCATTGGTTTTATCATTTATGGTGGTTTTCTGCTTTACCGAATTGTTTTACAGGAAGAATTTCCCGATAAATCCATTCAAAAAAATGTAGAAAAGGCGTATTATAAATACCTTGCCGTGAATGCGGTAGGTGTTGGTATTAGTTTTTTTGTGGCAAGTGCTATTGACAAAACCTATTACTTTGGATTTTTCTTAGGCTTAGCTGCTATTTTATATTTATATATGACTCAATGGCGAAAAATTTTATTATTTGACAATATCGTTTATTCGCTCATCATTTCATCTCCGTTTTTTATTTTAATGCTTTTGGATTTAATGCCGTCATTACAAATAACCGATGAAGTGATCAACCCGGAGAAACAGCAATTGCTAAATATTTCGCTCCAAATATGTACTTTGCTTTGGTTGTTGTATTTCATAAAAACGATTGTGATTGATTTAAAATTTATGGAACTCGACATTAAATACAAACGCAAATCATTAGCAACTATTCACGGCAGAGCGGTAGGAGCAAAAAGAACCGTTTTTTTATCAATTATACCTTTAGTACTGATTGTCGTTTTTTGTTCAATTCATTTAAATCTAAGCATTTTATTGGGATATATTGCCGTATTGGTGATCCTTCCCTATTTATTTTATCTGATAAAATTGTGGAATGCCAAAACTACCGAAGATTTTAACCGTATAAACAATATTTTAAACACAATCATTTGGTTAACTATATTTTCCATTGTAGTTTTATACTTCAATTTAAGATAAATGATTTTACAAGAAAAATATAAAAGTTATCAAATAATATTAGCCTCAAATTCGCCACGAAGAAAACAGTTTTTAACCGATTTGGGTTTAAATTTTACCATTAAGCCGGCAAACGTAAACGAAGAATATCCTTCCTTTTTAAAAGGCAAGGATATTGCTTTATATATCGCAAAACAAAAGGCATCGGCATTTAATAACTTGAACGAAAACGATTTGGTTATTACGTGTGATACCATTGTTTGGATTGATGATGTAGCTTTGGGAAAGCCTGAAAATAAAACCGAAGCACAAGAAATGTTGTTACAGTTGTCGGGTAAAACCCACCAGGTTATTAGTGCAGTTTGTATCAAATCAACAAAAAAAGAGCAGCTTTTTTATGATGAAACTCAAGTAACGTTTAATAACCTGAACCCGGTAGATATTAATTATTATATCGAAACGTTTCAGCCTTTTGATAAAGCCGGTGCCTACGGAATTCAGGAATGGATTGGTTTGATAGGCATCGAAAAAATCAACGGATCCTACACCAACGTGGTAGGTATGCCTATGGAAAAATTGTATAATGAATTAATTAAATGGTAATGTTTTCAAATTTTCATCTTTCTGATTATTACGATAAAATCATCGGTACCATTATACTGATTGTACTTGTTTATATCTTAAAACTAATCATTCGTAAACTTATTTTAAAATTTTCGGCATATTCCTCAAAAACAGACAACCGCAGTAAGTTGATCATCAAATATTTCAATTGGCTTTTGAATATTTTATTTATTGTTTTCATTATTTTTTTATGGGGAGTTGATACGCAAAACCTCTTTGGATTTGTAGGAGCTGCCATCACTTTTATCGGAGTTGCCTTGTTTGCACAATGGTCGGTTTTAAGCAACTTTACAGCAGGCGTAATTATGTTTTTTGCGTTTCCGTTTAAAATTGGCGACCGTATAAAGATTCACGATAAAGACTTCCCTATTGAAGCCGAAATTGATGATATAAAAGCTTTTCACACCATATTAATTACAAGTGAAGGCGAAAAAATCTCTTATCCAAATAATCTATTTTTACAAAAATCAGTAGTGGTTTTATAACAATGAAAAAAATTAAACTATTAATAATCGTAAGTATCGTTTTTACGCAAAATATAACAGCGCAAAAACCTCAAACACCTACTCCATCCGAAATTTATTTCAAAATGGAACAACTCAATGTGCTGGCAAGTGCATTATATGTCGCGGCTCATCCCGATGATGAAAACACTCGGCTGATTACTTATTTAACCCATCACGATAAAGCTTATACCAACTATTTTTCTTTAACACGCGGAAACGGCGGACAAAACCTACTAAGCAATGAGTTGGGAACCGATTTAGGTGTAATACGTACCAACGAATTGTGGAACGCACGAAAAATTGATGGCGGGCATCAGTTTTTTTCTACTGCCGATGATTTCGGGTTTTCTAAACACCCTAAAGAAGCTTTTGAAAAATGGAATAAAGAATCGTTATTGCAGCAAATGGTTTACATGATTAGAAAAGAACAACCCGATGTAATCATTAACCGTTTTGACCATAGAACCGAAGGAAATACGCACGGACATCACACGGCCTCAGCTCAGTTATCTAAAGAAGCTTTTGATTTGGCAAAAGATGTTTCCTATAAAATTCCGGAAGAAGAATTAAATATCTGGCAGCCCAAACGTTTGTTTTTTAACGTTTCGTGGTTCTTCTTTAGAAATAAAAAAGCGTTTGATGAAGCAGATAAATCAAAATACATTCCGTTAAATATTGGAACTTTTTATACACAATTAGGTAAAAACAATCAGGAAATTGCATCGTTAAGTCGCAGTCAGCACCAATCACAGGGGTTTGGAGATTTATCGTCGCGAGGTGAAGAAGTTGATTATGTGGAATTGATTGAGGGCATTCCCCTAAACTCTTCTAATTTGTTTGAAGGTATTGATACAAGCTGGAACCGGATTAAAGGCGGAGAGAAAATTCAGCCTTTGGTTAGCCAGCTTATTAAGGAATATGATTTTAAAGATCCTTCAAAATCTGTTACTTTATTAACAACAATATATTCTGAAATAGACAAATTACCTGAGAGTATCTGGAAAAATCGTAAACAAAATGAGGTTAAAGAACTGATTAAAAACTGTACAGGTTTGTTTTTAGATTTAACCACAAACGAACCGTTCACTACACCTAACACAACCATTGATATTAAGGTTGAGGCTGTGAACAGATCCACTCAGAACATTATTTTAAAAGATGTTACTATAAACAATCAAAAAACAATTTTAAATAAACCTTTAGAAAATCAAGAAGTTTTTTATGATTATTTCAATACCAAATTCACCAATAGCGACTTCACCAATTTTAAATTTATTGATACGTTTAATGATTTTAAAACACAATTTTATCAAAATAATAAAAATGAAATTACTTTAGAAATCAACGATGTTTCTATTTCCTTTCCTATCGAAATTCAATATAGATATAAAGATGTTGTTAAAGGCGAAATTTACAAACCGTTTCATGTTGTTCCTGCGGTTTCTGTTCAGTTTAAGCAACCAGTTTACGTATCTAATAAAGATAAACAGCAAAACATTTCGGTTGTATTAAGTAATTATTCAGATGAATCTATAAATGGAAAAATAGTGACAACTGCAAGTTATATGGGGCTCCACGCTGCTAAACCTCAGAAAGAAATTGCTTTTAGTTTAAACAAAAAAGAGAAAAATAAAGAAATAAATTTTGATGACGATAGTTATAATTATTCTGTGAGATTAGTTAATAACTCAAATCAAACCTTACCTTCAAATGAAATAAAATGGATCGATTATAACCACATCCCATTAAATTATTATATAAAACCTTCAACTACTAAAGTAATTTCATTTGATAATTCCCAATTAAAAAAACAACGCATTGGTTACATTATGGGTGCTGGTGATGAAATTCCGCAAGTGCTACAAAATGTGGGTTATCAGGTAGATTTGATCGATTTAAAAATGTTGAAAGCCGAAGATTTAGCACAATATGAAACCGTTATTGTCGGAATCCGTGCATTTAATACCGAAAATGAATTAGCAGTTAAAAATCAATTGCTTTTTGATTACGTAAAAAATGGTGGTGTGGTAGTAACTCAATATCAAACCAACACCAATCTAAAAACCGAAAAAATAGCACCTTATCACCTTAAACTTGGTAGTACACGTATTACCGATGAAAATGCGGTTGTGAATTTCATCAATCCAAACGAAAAAATACTAAATCAACCTTTTAAGATTTCACAGGAAAATTTTAAAAACTGGGTTCAGGAACAAGGATTGTATTATGCCGATGATTTTAGCAACGATTTTAAACCTATATTTACATCACATGATTTCGATGAGAAAAATACAAACGGAGCCTTACTTGTTGCCAAATACGGCAAAGGATATTACGTTTATACCGGTTTGAGTTTCTTTAGACAACTACCGGCAGGAAATACCGGTGCATTAGAGTTATTTATTAATCTAATTGAATTAAAAAATGAGTGATTTTAAATGGATAAAATGGCGAAAAAGTTACAGCATTGTACTTTTCATTAATGTATTTTACATTATTCTTTTTTATTTTATAATGCATTTTACTGATTAATATGGAACTATTAGACTGGATTATACTTTTAAGTACGTTGTTGTTTATTGTTCTTTACGGAACTTATAAAACCAGAGGCAGTAAAAACATACAGGAATATATTTTAGCCAACCAATCTACCAATTGGTTTACGGTTGGTTTGTCGGTCATGGCGACACAAGCAAGTGCCATTACCTTTTTATCAACACCGGGGCAAGCGTTTCACGACGGAATGGGTTTTGTACAGTTTTATTTTGGTTTACCTCTGGCAATGGTGGTTATATGTATGGTTTTTATTCCTGTGTTTCATCGTTTAAAAGTATATACCGCTTATGAATTTTTAGAAAATCGGTTTGATTTACGAACCAGAACACTGGCATCGGTCATCTTCCTGATTCAGCGAAGTATCGGAACAGGAATCACCATTTATGCACCGGCTATTATATTATCATCCATCTTAAATTGGGATTTAACCTTCATTATTGTTTCCATTGGTATCGTTATTATTTTTTACACTTATTTTGGTGGAACAAAAGCATTGAACATCACACAAAAACAACAGGCATTTGTTATAATGGCAGGAATGTTCCTTACATTTTTCATTATTTTATTCCGTTTGCCCGAAGAAGTAAATTTTGTAAACGTGTTTAATGTGGCGAAAATTGAAGGTAAACTGGATTTACTGAACTTTTCTACAGATTTTACCGAAACGTATACTTTATGGAATGGTTTAACCGCCGGTTTCTTCTTAATGTTGGCTTATTTTGGAACCGATCAGTCGCAAGTGGGAAGGTATCTCTCTGGAAAAAGTGTGAGAGAAACACAAATGGGACTATTGATGAACGGAATTTTAAAAGTGCCCATGCAATTTTTTATTCTTTTAGTTGGTGTAATGGTCTTTATTTTCTTTCATTTTTATCAGTCTCCTTTACATTTCAATCCTGTAAACACTTCAAAAGTATTGAGTTCTGAATATCAAACAGAATATCGTGATCTGGAAATAGATCTAAAAAACCTGTTGAATGAGAAAAAAGAAATCACTCAGATTTATACAGGTCAGCTGAACCAGGGATATGAAAACGAAATGCTCGAAGAGAAACTGGTTTCATTAAACGAACAAGAAGTACAATTAAGACAAGATGCGCGCGATATTATTTTAAAAGTAGATAAAGGTGCTGAAACCAACGATAAGGACTATGTTTTTATCTATTTTATTTTGAATTACCTGCCCCACGGAATCATTGGTTTTTTACTCGCAATGATTTTTTCGGCAGCCATGTCAAGCTCTGCATCGGGTTTGTATGCTGTGGCTTCAAGTTCTGCAATTGATATATATAAAACGTACCGTCCCGGGTTTTCAGAAAAGCACTATTTAAAAGCAACCAAGTATTTAGTTATTTTCTGGGGAATCATCTGTATTTTGGCAGCTTGTTTAATCACTTTGTTTGAAAATCTGATACAATTGGTAAACATCATTGGATCCATTTTTTACGGAACCGTTCTAGGGATCTTTTTAATTGCATTCTTTTTTAAATACATTAAAGCAAAAGCTACTTTTTGGAGTGCTTTATTAGCACAGCTTGTAGTAATTTATATTTATTACTTAGATGCTATAAGTTATCTGTGGTTAAACCCAATTGGGGTTTTTCTTGTGATTATTTTTGGATTTATCTTACAGTGGTTATTCAACAAAAAAAATCGGACTTTATAAAGTCCGATTTTTTTATATCCCAATCTCTATTTGAAAACGAAAATACCAATTATTTTTCTGGGTGCCGTTAAAATACTTTAAATCATCATAAGTAACTTCGGCTTGTACTTTAAAAGCATGTTCCCAAATGTATTTTGTAACACCAAAGCTGTATTGTTTTTGGTTAGGAACATTCAGTCTATAAATAGCATCATCTACATTTTGAGTAGAAAAACGACCAATAATTTCATAATGTGATACCGGAAAAGTATAACTCAACTGATAATCGAATCCTTCACCTGCAAAAACATAATTTGTAGCTATTATTCCATCTTCGTTTAAACCTGAGGTAACCGGATTGTTTGTCGTACGATTCATATATGCAACCATGGCAGCCCAACCTTTATATTTTGCAATACCATCGATAAAAACTGACTGTAGATTGCGGGTTTCATACAATTCATCTCCTTGCTGACCACGAGCCAAAGCAGCGTCAAAGTTTTTGTGCAGTGCCCCGGAAAGCATCACTTTTGGTTTTTCTTCAAACTGAATATCCCCTTCAAAATAATCTCCACCTTTTTTAAAAATACCAAAAGGTAATAACTCTAATTTCCCGGTTAAGGCAACATTATTATCTTTTCCGCTCCAGTTTCTTCCGTTACCTGATGTTGCGGCAGTTTTAATGTTATATGAAAACTGATCTTTGTTTTGCTCGTAATAATTTACCTGAAAACCAAAATCACGATCTATATTAAACTGAGCATTGTTGATTGACCGATCAGTCAACTGCAAAGAGCCCGAAGAATTAACACGTTGGCGGTTACCTGGCAATTTTGTTTGACCGAATAGGAAACTCCAATGACTGTTTGGATTATAACTTACAGCTGCATCACGAATAATATTCAAATTCTTGCCTTCTTCTATTTCACCTACATCGCCCGGAGCAAAGGACAATTGTAATGCATACTGAAACTTCGGATTTCCCACATATCCGTCTAAACGCAAACGCAACCTTCTAATCTGCGCATCGTAATTAGATTCTTGGTCTTCGTAATAGTAATAAGTTACGCGGTTTTGCATTCTAAAACGAATATTCAACTGAAATAAACTGTCTGCCGAAGTCACTCCCAAGCCCTTACCATAATTGTAATAAGGCAAAGCAGACATCTTGATCTCTTCCCGTTCTTTTTTAGTTTCGTTCTGTGCTTCAGCAGCCCCAAAACTCATCATACTTAATAAAAAAATAAACTTTTTCATACGTTTTATTAAAGTTTTGTGCAAAAGTATAAGTAATTTTGTAGTGTAAAGAATTGTAATATTAAATAATAGTTAAGTAATTGTAAATGGAATCTAAATACACCGCATACCACTTTAAAATAGAACCAAAAGATCCGGGATCAGACATTTTATTGGCAGAATTAGGCGAATTAGCGTTTGATAGTTTTGTAGAAACCAATGAAGGGTTATCGGCATATATCCAATCAGCTGATGATTCTGATGATTTACTAAATGATATTTATATATTGAACAATCCGGAATTTAAAGTTTCTTATGTAACCGAAGAAATTGAACAGGTGAATTGGAACGAAGAATGGGAAAAAAACTTTGAACCTATTAATGTTGACGATCTTTGTTACGTACGCGCACCGTTTCACGAAGCAAAAAATGTTCCGTATGAAATTGTAATTGAACCTAAAATGAGTTTTGGAACCGGGCATCACGAAACCACTTTTATGATGATGAAACATTTATTAACTATAGATGTTACCGATATGGAAGTGTTAGATATGGGTTGCGGAACGGCTATTTTAGCTATTTTAGCATTGATGAAAGGTGCAAAACACGCCGATGCCATTGACATTGACAATTGGTGTTATTTAAATTCTGTTGAAAATGCAGAAAGAAACAGCATTGAAAATATTTCGGTTTATGAAGGGGATGCCTCTTTATTAGCTGATAAAACTAATAAATATGATTTGGTTATAGCGAATATCAATCGGAATATTTTATTAAATGATATAGAAGCTTATGCTAAAACATTAAAGACCGGCGGTATTATTTTATTCAGTGGATTTTACACAGAGGATATTCCGGCTATTGAAGCAGAAGCCAATAAATACAATATGTTTTTAGATACACAGTTAGAAAAAAACAACTGGGCATCTTTAAAGTTTATAAAAAAATGATTATGAGTACAAAAGAACAGGTTTTAGAAGAAGTAAAGATTGAAGAATTATTAAACGGCGAAAATGTAATAGTTCTTTATAATGATGATGTAAACACTTTTGATCATGTAATTGAAACATTGGTACGTGTTTGTGATCATGAACCCTTACAAGCCGAACAATGTGCTATGCTGGTGCATTACAAAGGTAAATGCGACGTAAAAACCGGTGGATATAAAGAACTGGTTCCCATGTGTTCGGCACTGTTAGATGCTGGTTTAAGCGCAGAGATTGAATAGTCAAAATAAGGAGGATTTGCAAACCCTCCTTATTTTATTTTTACATTCTTTTTTAGAAAACACCTTATATCACATTCAAATCTTTTAAACAACTTTTTATCAATTCAAAAGTACGTTCAATATCGTTATCTAATCCTATTGAAAAGCGAATTAAACCATTGCTTAGTCCCATTTCCTGTTGTTCGTCAGCAGGAATTTCAGATGAAGTAGAAGTTCCCGGTGCACTAAACAATGTTTTGTAGAACCCTAAACTCACTGCCAAATAGCCCACATTGCGTTCTTGCATCAGCTCCATCACTGCATTGGCTTTTTCTAATGTGCCGACATCAATAGTCAACATTCCTCCAAAACCATACTCGTTGTTGTACATTGACTTATAAATTTCATGTGACGGATGAGATTCCAGTCCGGGATAAACCGTTTTAATACCTATTTCATTAAAAGCTTTTGCCAGATAAAGTGCATTGGCACTGTGTTGTTTCATACGCAAATGCAATGTACGCATATTTTTAAGGATACTTGCCGAACGCATACTGTCCATGGTTGATCCAAAAAGCATACACGCACCGTTGTTTACATTTTTTAAATCGTTAATGAAATCTGCAGTTCCGCAAATTACACCTCCTACGGTATCGCTGCTTCCATTGATATATTTTGTTAAGCTGTGGATTACCACATCGGCTCCCAAATTTGCCGGCGTAACGCTTAAAGGCGAAAAAGTATTATCAACCACTACCTTTATATTGTTTGCTTTTCCTATTTCTGAAATGGCAGCAACATCGGCAACTTCAAGCAATGGATTACTTACTGTTTCTAAATAAATTACCTTGGTGTTAGGTTTTATCAACGATTTTATCTTATCAAGATTAGTAATATCAACAAAATCAACATCCACTCCAAATTCGGGTAAAAAATTCTTTAAAAACGCATAAGTTCCGCCATAAATGGTACGACTTGTAATGATGTGATCTCCTTTTTTACACAATTGCATCAAGACAGCTGTTATGGCACCCATACCCGAAGCGGTAACATTGGCTGCTTCTGTGTTTTCCATTTGTGCCAATGCCGTACTTAAATATAAATTAGAAGGCGAGCTGTGACGACTGTATAAATAGCATCCATCAGTATTTCCTTCAAATGTATCAAACATACTTTTTGCTGAAAGAAAGGTGTAAGTTGATGAATCTGAAATAGAAGGATTCACTCCTCCAAATTCTCCGAAAAATTGTAAATCCTGAATTTTATCTGTCGGTTTAAACATTATTTTATAATTTTTTTGTTAGTGTTACTGAAATTACCAACTACCTTTTTTTTGACAAAATAAAATTGCATATCATAGAAAATAAATCAGCAAAAGATGTATATTTGATGAATAATAACCTATTTTTAAATAAAATTGCTTAAAAAATAAAATAATGAAATTAGACCAAATCGATTTAAAACTCATAGAATTCTTACAAAAAAACTGTAAACAAACTACCAAAGAATTAGCGGACCAATTGGGTCTTTCAACCACGGCAGTTTACGAACGCGTAAAAAAGTTAGAAAAGCAGCACATTATTACCGATTATGTTGCGATTATTAACAAAGACAAAATTAACCGGAGTTTTATAGTTATCTCTCATATTAAAATTAAATCACATTCAAAAGACGCTATTTTAAAATTTGAGAAAAAAGTAAACCAGATTCCCGAAGTATTGGAATGTTTTCACGTAAGCGGCGAATACGATTATATATTAAAAATTGGTGTTCAGGATATGGAAGCGTACCGTGAATTTATGCTTTCAAAACTAACTACTATGGAAGAAGTACAAAGTACTCACAGTACATTTGTAATTAAAGAAGTTAAGAATTTGAAAACATATAATATTTTGTAAATTTCATCGGTTATTCCACGGATGATATTTTTCTACTTCCTGTTTTAATTTTTGTTTGTCTAAATGCAGATAAATTTCGGTTGTGGTAATTGATTCGTGCCCCAGCATTAACTGAATAGATCGTAAATCGGCTCCGTTTTCAAGTAAATGGGTAGCGAATGAATGCCGTAAAGTATGCGGACTGATATTTTTATGCAAACCAGCCAGTTTTGCCAATGTTTTTAATATGGTAAAAATCATGGCTCGCGTTAATTGTGCCCCGCGGCGATTTAAGAACAAAATATCTTCGGCCTCTTTTTTTATGTTCATCTTTGAACGGATTTCGGTTCTGTAACAATTGATTTTTTTTATGGCTGATGATGCGATAGGAACAAACCGTTGTTTAGAGCCTTTTCCCAATACCCGGATAAAACCTTCGTCAAAAAATAAATCGGATAATTTTAAATTGATTAGTTCAGAAACCCTTAACCCACAAGAATACATTGTTTCTATAATGGCATCGTTTCTGATTCCTTCTGTTTTAGTAAAATCTATAACACTTTGCAATGTGTCTATTTCTTCTACAGATAGAACCACAGGCAGTTTTTTTATTTGTTTAGGTAATTCTATAAACATTACCGGATTATTTTCGATAACATTTTGCAGTATCAAGAAACTGTAAAAATGGTTTAAACCGGATAAGATACGGGCTTGAGAGGCAGGTGCCAAATAATCGGAAACAAAGTGGATAAACCCTCTTATATCAGCTTCCTGCACGTTGATCAAACTGCTGTTTGTTCCTAAAAACTGTTTAAATTTATCTAAATCATACAAATAGCTTAACAAGGTATTTTCTGCAACACCTCGTTCTAATTTCAAGTAATAACTAAACTGTTCTATATAATTATCCATAAAAAAACCACCGTAAAACGGTGGTTTAAAAGTACTGTTTTATAATTTATTACTCAAATGATAATTAGAATTTATACCCCACAGAAAGTTGAACAGATGTGTTGGTCATTGGAGCAAACTTTAAATTATCATTCATATAGTTTACTTCTTTTAACAATTCATCGGTTGCATCAGGAATCGTAAATTTCTGATAATCGTTATCAATTTTATAAATGTCTTGTAAACCCATATAATAACGGAAGTTAAAAAACAAACCGCTTTCTGCATAATATGTAAACCCACCCGTAATACCATAATCAAATTTTTCATAGTAATCTTCGTAGTTCTTACTTCTATATCCGGCTTCAAAAACAGCTTTATCTAATTGCGAATAAGAGGCAACGTATCTTGGATCTGTCAAATACATATATTCTCGGGCAGTGTTGTATTTATTTGCATCAAACTGACCTTTTGCATGAAGCATATACCCTATTTGTCCACCTAATTCAACAGAAAAATTCTTACTTGCATAATATTTAAAAGTAATTGGTAAATATAAGTAGTGCATTGTAACGTCTTCTAACTTCAACGTTTCGGTTACCTCGTCGGTATTTATGTCAATTTGATCGTATTCCGCCCCTTTATATCCTTGTACAGCGTATTGTAGTTCAGCTTGTACAGCAAATTTCTTGTAAAAAGATAATGGTACTTCTATTGTTCCTCCAACTTGTAGCCCGGGTTTAAAATCTTGGGTATTACCACCTGTTAATCTAGACATATTGCCACCGACTTTTATCCCGGTTTCAATTAAATTTCTGTGATTGCGTTGTGCAAAACTATTTGTTGTTAACAACCCTAAAAAAACGATTGACAGTAATATTTTCTTCATTAGTTCAGCTTTAAATATATTTTAAGCCTTAAAGATATAAAAAAAGCCTTTCAAAAATGAAAGGCTCTTAAAATTTTATTAAATTTCTTTAAAAAAATTACAATTTAAAGGTTAAACCGAATGTTGCTGTATCAAAAAAGTTATTGAAGTTATTGATATTAGCATGGAAATCTGTCGTTGCTTTAGCACCAGATACATCTGTTTTTTGAGAATTGAAACCAATTAAATCGCTTAATGCAAAATTAATAGCAATTTTAGGAGTTACGAAATAGTTAAAACCTAAAGTTGCATTTACACCAAAACGATTCGTTTTATCCAAATCTGTTGTAATTGTAGTACTTGTAGCTTCATCATAACGAGTAATTTCTCCTCCTAAAGAATTATAACCCACTCCTAATTCTGCGTAAGGTTGAAATCTATTTAGGTCAACAATATAATAACGACCAAAAACTTCAAAACCAAAATTGTTTCCTTTTACAGTACGGCGGTCAGCATTTACATCAGTATAATTTTCCTCTTTTTCAGAACCAATGTTTAAACCTAACCCTACAGCAAATTTATCTGTTACAAAATAACCTGCTTTTGGTGTAAAGTTAAAAGTAGAGATTTTTACCATTTCGGTTTTATCATCTTGCGTATTTGCTCTTAAGCTACCTTCTAATAAGATATCACCTTCACCAAATCCGTAAGTCTTTTCTTGCGCTTGCGCTGCAACTCCCGTTACTAACACAGCTAATGATAATACGATCTTTTTCATTGTCTATAATTATTTTTTTACAAGGCAAATTTACGGAATCATTAAATTAAACACCTATTGTTTTAACAATAATTTAAAACACGCTTAATAATTACTTGGCTAATTAAATTATTGACAAAATCAGCTAAAGCTTGTATTTCTGATAGATATCTGTTTTTTACATTCCTTTAAATTAAGGCTTCATTGATCCGGCTATTTTGTTAATTTTACAGAATAAAATCTTTGTTATGAAAATTGTAATTATCAATGGGCCTAATTTGAACCTTTTAGGAAAAAGAGAACCTTCTGTTTACGGAAATGAAACTTTTGAAACTTTTTTCAGTGATCTTAAAACTGAATTCCCCGATATTGAATTCACTTATTATCAAAGCAATCACGAAGGATCTATTATTGATAAAATTCATGAAACAGGATTTGATTTTGATGGAATTATATTGAATGCCGGTGCTTACACGCATACTTCAATAGCTATTGCCGATGCCATTAGTGCAATAAATACGCCTGTTATAGAAGTCCATATCAGCAATGTATTTAAAAGAGAACCGTTTAGACACCATTCTTATTTATCGGCTGTTGCAAAAGGAACAATATGCGGTTTTGGTTTAAATTCTTATAAATTGGCTGTTTTTTCTTTAATAACTAGATAAGTAGTCTTTTGTTATTAAAATTACAGTCATTGTAAAATAACAACGATAAATCTATACTTTTAACAGCTTCTAAATTTATAAAATTGCTTATTTATGAGTTTTTTGTAAATTTGGGCGCAAATGGAGGTCAGTAACCATTAAAAAAACGGAGCGATACCGAAAAGCTATACGAGTAGGGTTTTAACTAAAATTAAACAACTAAAAAATGGATGCACAAAAAGTAGATATGTTCATGATGACTAACAGCAAATTCTTTGAAAGCCACCACATGGCTCAAATCAGAGAAAACTTATTAAAAATGGACGATTCTAAATGGGTTATGGTTCAAACACTTCAATTTAAAGACCCTACAACAATGCTTATTGTATCGATACTTGCCGGTGGTTTAGGAATTGACCGTTTTATGATTGGTGATACCGGTCTTGGTATTGGTAAGCTTTTAACGTGTGGTGGTTTAGGAATATGGTCTATCATTGATTTATTTTTGATTATGGGAGCCACTCGCGAAAAAAATATGGAAAAACTTGTACAGGCGTTCTATTAATGTATCTTAAAAAAAATAAACTGTATTTTTTTTTATTTATAGCCTGCATTGCAGGCTATATTTGGCTTTTTTACAACATAACAGGCTTTAATACAACTAATAATACGGTTGGTGTTTGCGTTTTTAAAAAAATCACTACTATTCCGTGTCCTTCGTGTGGCACAACCCGTTCAATTGTTTCACTATTACAGGGACATTTTTCACAGGCTCTATATACCAATCCGTTGGGTATTGTCGTTTTTGTCATTATGCTGGTACTACCCTTTTGGATCTTAGCAGATTTTCTCTTAAAAAAAACAACATTATTTGATTTTTATAAAAAAACCGAAATCTGGCTAAGAAAGCCCCAAATTACAATTCCTTCAATACTTCTGGTTCTTATCAACTGGATTTGGAACATTATAAAACAATTATGATACAAAAAACAACATTTATTTATAAACCGGGCGAGCACGAAACAGAAAAAGCATCAAACAGCTATTTAATGTCTTTAATCACATTTATAGTCGGTTTACCCTTGCCAATAATTAATTTGCTGGCAACCTTTTTTTTCTATATAAGTAACAGAAAAGGCACCTATTTTGTTCGTTGGCATTGTATGCAGGCACTGCTTTCGCAATTTTCGGTGCTTTTTGTCAATAGCTTTGGTTTTTGGTGGACAATTTCTATCATTTTTTATTCAGAAACTGTAACAAACCATTATCTTGCATACATGATCACCGCAATTATTTTTAATTTGTCAGAATTTATCGCTACTATTTATACCGCTATTCAAACAAGAAAAGGAATTCATGTACAATGGTGGTTTTACGGAAATTTAACCCATTTAATCTGCAAACCATGAAAAAAATAATATTTCAAGGATTATTATTAATTGTGTTATTCTTTTCGACCTGGTTTGTTCTACAGCAAATAAACTGGGTAACTATTTTAAGAATAAAGCAAACAACTGAAAAAACAGAAGAAAAACTCGATGAATTGCTATGGGAAACCATAAAAACAACAGAAGACGAAAATACTAATCAACTGGTACTAAAATCGGTCGATAGCCTTATAACAAAAATTTGTAACTATAATGATATAGAACGCTCAAAAATAAAGTTTAACGTGATAAACAAAAACGAAATCAATGCGTTTGCAATGCCCAATGGACGACTTGTTATTTACAGCGGATTGATTACTGCTACTGAAAATCAGGAAGAATTAGCCGGTGTGTTATGCCACGAAATAGCACACATACAACTAAATCACGTAATGAAAAAATTAATCAAAGAAATTGGTCTTTCTACTTTGATTTCTATAACTACCGGTACAAAAGGCAGCGAATTAATTAAAGAAACTGCTAAAGTTTTGTCATCAACTTCATTTGATAGAAGTTTAGAAAAAGAAGCCGATATAAAAGCAGTGGAATACCTTACAAAAGCAGAAATAAATCCGGAACATTTTGCTCATTTTCTGTATAAAATCAATGAGTCGGAAAGTGAACTCATCAAGTATTTAACATGGATCAGTACCCATCCCGATTCTAAGAAAAGAGCTGAATACATCATCGACCACAGCAAAAATAATAAGGTAAAGAATGTACCTGTTTTAAAAGATAAAACTTGGAATAAGTTAAAAGAGCTTTTAGAAAATCAATAAAAAATCCCGGTGAGAACCGGGATTTTTACATTAATATGCTTTTGCGAACAACACCCTGCCTTTTGAGGGTTTCCCTGTAAACATACAAACACCTTCTTCTTCTTTTCTGTCCATAGGGATACAACGAATGGTAGCTTTGGTTAAATCTTTAATTTTTTCTTCGGTTTCAGGAGTTCCGTCCCAATGAGCTGATAAAAAGCCTCCCTTGGTTTCCAGTACGTCTTTAAATTCATCAAACGAATGAACTTCGGTAATGTGTGTATTTCTAAAATTTAAAGCTCTATCAAATAAATTTTCCTGAATTTCGTGTAACAAATTTTCAATATGACTTACGGCTGAATCTGCATCGATGATTTCTTTAGACAATAAATCACGACGAGCGATCTCGAAAGTCCCGTTTTCTAAATCTTTAGGTCCAATAGCAATGCGAACCGGTACGCCTTTTAATTCCCATTCGGCAAATTTAAATCCCGGTTTTTGCGTATCGCGGTCATCATATTTAACAGAAATTCCTTTTTTCTTAAATTCTGTGATCAATTCATCTGCTTTTTCACCTATTTGCTGTAATTGTTCGTCGGTTCTGTGAATAGGAACAATCACCACCTGAATCGGTGCTAATTTTGGTGGCAGTACCAATCCGTTGTCATCAGAATGTGTCATGATTAATGCACCCATTAAACGTGTTGAAACACCCCACGAAGTAGCCCAAACATACTCTTGTTTTCCTTCTTTATTGGTAAATTTCACATCGAAAGCTTTGGCAAAATTCTGACCTAAAAAGTGTGATGTTCCTGCCTGCAGTGCTTTTCCGTCTTGCATTAAAGCTTCTATTGTATAGGTATCATCGGCTCCGGCAAAACGCTCTGTTTCCGTTTTATATCCTTTTATTACCGGAATTGCCATAAAATTCTCTACCACATCGGCATACACATCTTGCATTTGTTTGGCTTCAAACAAAGCTTCTTCTTTGGTAGCGTGTGCGGTGTGCCCTTCTTGCCATAAAAATTCAGAAGTACGTAAAAATAAACGGGTACGCATTTCCCAACGCACCACATTAGCCCACTGATTAATTAAAATAGGCAAATCGCGGTACGATTGAATCCATCCTTTGTAAGTACTCCAAATAATTGCTTCGGATGTGGGACGGACGATTAATTCTTCTTCTAATTTTGCTTCGGGATCAACCATTAATTTTCCCGGATTGTTCGGGTCATTTTTTAAACGGTAATGCGTTACAATGGCACACTCTTTAGCAAAACCCTCAGCATTTTTCTCTTCAGCTTCGAATAAACTTTTTGGAACAAATAAGGGAAAATACGCATTGCTGTGACCTGTTTCCTTAAAACGGCGGTCTAATTCACCTTGTAATTTTTCCCAAATGGCATATCCGTACGGTTTGATCACCATACAACCGCGAACTCCTGAATTTTCAGCTAAATCGGCTTTTACCGCCAATTCGTTATACCATTTTGAATAATCTTCTGCTCTTGTAGTTAAATTCTTGCTCATTTTTTGTATATTGGTATATATTTTGATTATATAATATTAACAATTTATTTTGTACAAATCTACTTAAATTTGTAATGTTCAACAATAAAAACTCAAAATATGCTACTAACAATCTTCAATAAGTCTCATTTAGTTCGGTTAAGCATTATCGCATCTGCCGGAATTGCCCTTACGGCATGTTCCAACTTAAATCAAAAACCTTATGACGTGGACGGAATTTATAACAATAGCAAAATTGTTGTAGAAGATACGCACGAAAAAAGTGCGTATTACACCGAATATTTTAAAGAAAAAGCCCAAGAAAGCGAAGCTTACTTTACCGATGTAGAAAATTATACGTCTAATTACAACGAGGCAAACGGCGGTTGGGGCGATACCACTTCGACCACTCAAATAGTTTACGATTACCCTTACTCTTATTGGGGTTGGGGATATCCTTATGGCGGCTGGTATGATTCATACTGGGGATTTGGATACGGTTTCAGTTTTGGCTGGGGCGGTTATTGGGGATATCCTTATTATGGCTGGGGTTACCCTTACTATGGTTACGGTTGGGGCTATCCTTATTATGGATACCGGAATATATCAAGAAGCAATTCGTATCGAAACTTAACCTCTCGACAATTAAACAGTAACAGAATGGCTACTAATGTAACCAACCGCAGCTTACGCAGTAATTCGTTTAGCAGAGCCAATGGATTAAGTACAACAAACAGGACTTTTGCACGTGCAAATACCACGTTGAACAGAATGAATGTTTCTGAAAGAACATTGCAAAATAGCAGAAATACCCGATTTAATAGTGACAGAATAAACAGAAACAGCAGAATAAATACCAACAACACGTCAACACGTACCAATACCCGAATGGAACGCACCACCCGACCTACTTATACGCCTTCATCAAGTACAAGAATGAACAGTGGTGGTAGTTTTGGCGGATCACGCGGTGGCTCAATGGGCGGAGGAATGCGTTCTGGCGGAGGAAGAAGATAATTTAAACCATTTTTTAAGAATACTTTAATTATGAAAAAAATATATTTACCATTGCTTGTTATCTGCGGTTTGGCTCAGGCACAGGCACAGGAATTTAATCCGGCAGATGCTGTAAAAATTGGTAGTCAACAAGTAAACGGAACCGCTCGTTTTAATGCCATGGGAGGTGCCTTTGGAGCATTGGGCGGGGATATTTCTGCATTACAAATTAACCCCGCAGGTTCTGCATTGTACAATTACAACAATTTTAGCTTTACCGGAAACCTCCAAATCCAGAACAACAAATCGATTTTTGAAGGAACGAAAGCAACTGCCAAAGAAAATGATGTAAATTTATCGAATTTCGGAGCCATTTTTGTTGTCGATTCAAAAAACCAGGATCAAGCATTAAAAAAGGTAACCATTGGTATTGGTTATCATACCAATGCCCGTTTTAACGACCGATATTTTAGCAGCGGTGTTTCCAATCAATCGGTTACCAATTACTTCTTAGATCATGCCAATTACGGCTACAACGGAGGAAGTGTTCCTCTTGATTATGTTCAAACAAGAGAAGGTGAGTCTATTACCGATTTATACGACTATTTAAATAGTATTCAAAACGGATTTTCGGCACAACAAGCCATGCTGGCATATCAAGGATACTTGGTCAATGACACTAATAACGGCTATGTTTTAAACGGAAGTGGAAATTCTTTTTATCAGGAAAATGAAACATACGTTTCTGGTTTTAACAATCAGCTGACAGGAAATGTTGGTTTCGACATCAATAAAAAATTGTATTTGGGGGCCAATTTAAATGTTCATTTTATAGATTATTTAACCTCGTCGGCTATTTACGAACAAAATCAATCACCGGTAACAGACGGATATAAGGAATTATTGTTTACCAACCACACTTATACGTATGGTTCCGGATTTTCATTTAACGTAGGTGGAATTTTTAAAGCAACCGAAGAATTCAGAATCGGAGCTTCATACCAATCACCAACGTGGCTGAGCCTGCAAGATGAATTTTCGCAAAGTTTACAAACAAATATCATTCAAGATAACGAGCTGAATTTTTATAATATAGATCCTGCCATTACCACTTTATACAACAAATACAACATTAAAAACCCGGGAGCATTCACCGGAAGTTTAGCGTATGTTTTTGGATCTAAAGGATTGCTCAGTTTTGATTATACCCGAAAAGATTACAGCACCATAGAATATAAAGCAGACGGAGCCGATTACAGTCTGGTAAACAATTATTACAAAAACAATTTACAGGCAACAAACGAATTTAGAATTGGTGGCGAATACCGTTTAAACCAGGTAAGTTTGCGTGCCGGATACCGCTTTGCCAACAGTCCGTACAAAAACAAAGACCTTATGGACGATTTAACAAGCTATAGTGCCGGTATTGGATACAGTTTTGGGGCATCGCGTTTAGATTTGGGCTATCAGTTCTGGCAACAAGATTCGCAACAAAATATGATAAGTTCAGGAACAAATAATGTTGCCAATATCCAATCTAAAAACCACAACATTAGTTTAACTTATTCGGCAAGTTTTTAAACAAACCTTTCATATAAAGTTCTTACTCACTACTAACCCCGAAAAACTTAGATGCTATTTGGGGTTAGTGAATAGGTATTGTTTATTTCTCTATCTCTTTTAAAGAATCCATTTTTTTGAGGGCCAAAAATCCTTTGATGTCTTCAAAATGTTCTTTGACACGTTTATTGCCAAATTCAAATACTTTTTCTGCTAATCCATCTAAGAAATCACGGTCGTGAGACACTAAAATCACTGTTCCTTCAAATTCTTTTAAAGCATCTTTAATAATGTCTTTGGTTTTCATATCCAAGTGGTTGGTTGGTTCATCGAGAATTAACACATTATAAGGTTCTAACAATAATTTTATCATTGCCAAACGCGTTTTTTCTCCGCCCGAAAGCACTTTTACTTTTTTATCAATATCATCTCCCGAAAACATAAAAGCACCTAAAATATTCTTTATTTGTGTACGGATATCGCCTTCTGCAATGCGGTCGATGGTTTCAAAAATAGTTATATTTTCATCTAACAACGATGCCTGATTTTGTGCAAAGTATCCAATTTTTCCATTGTGGCCGATTTCAACAGATCCGTTAAAATCAATTTCCCCCATAATAGCTTTGATCATGGTAGATTTTCCTTCTCCGTTTTTACCTACCAATGCTACTTTTTGTCCGCGTTCAATTACCATATTGGCATCTTTAAAAACAATATGATTGTCATACGATTTAGATAATTCTTTCACGATCACAGGATACTGCCCTGAACGGGTTGCCGGTGGAAATTTTAACCGCAATGCCGATGAATCTACTTCATCTACCTCTACTAAAACCAATTTTTCTAACATACGAACGCGAGATTGCACTTGTTCAGTTTTAGAAAAAGTACCTCTGAAGCGCTCAATAAAAGCTTTGTTTTCTGCGATAAACTTTTGTTGTTCTTCATAAGCTTTTTGCTGATGAATTCTTCTGTCTTTGCGTAATTCCAAATAATCAGAATATTTTGCTTTGTAATCATAAATACGTCCCATGGTAACTTCGATGGTTCGGTTTGTGATATTGTCAACAAACGCGCGATCGTGCGAAATAACCATTACTGCTTTTGCAGAGTTTACCAAGAAATCTTCTAACCATTGAATTGATTCGATATCCAAATGGTTGGTGGGCTCATCTAATAAAATTAAATCGGGTTTCTTTAAAAGGATTTTTGCCAGTTCGATACGCATTCTCCAACCTCCGGAAAATTCAGAAGTTGGTCGGTCTAAATCTTCCTGTGAGAATCCCATTCCTTTCAATACTTTTTCAACCTCGGCTTCGTAATTTACTTCTTCAATCGAATAAAATTTCTCACTTAATTCCGAAACGCGTTCAATCAATTTCATATAATCGTCGCTTTCGTAATCGGTTCTTACAGTTAACTGTTCGTTTAGTTCATCGATTTCCTTTTTCATTGAGAAAATTTCCTTGAAAGCTTTAGCGGCTTCTTCACGTACTGAACTATCATCTTCTGTTAATAAATGCTGTGGCAAATAGGCAATCACGGCATCTTTGGGAGCCGCAATATTTCCTAAACTCGGCTTATTAATTCCGGCAACAATTTTTAACAAAGTCGATTTCCCGGCACCGTTTTTACCCATTAAAGCAATTTTGTCGTTTTCATTAATGGCAAAACTTACTCCGCTAAACAAAGTTGTTGCTCCAAAATTTACGGCAACGTCGTTAACTGTAATCATATTCTTAATATAAGTGACGCAAAGATAAACCAACTATTCATAAAAAAGCCAACAAATTGTTGGTCTTTAATTATTTTTTTGAATGATTCAGAATAAAAAATCCGATAAATCCGCCAATTAACGAAGCTACAATAATTCCTAATTTGGCTTCTGAAGGAAATTCCGGATGTATATTTACATCGAATGCCAGTTCTGTTACAAACAGCGACATTGTAAATCCGATGGATGCCAGAAAACCTACCCCCAACAGATTTCTCATCGTTATGCCATTAGGTTTTGAAATCAGTTTTAATTTGATAATCAAAGCCGTCAATCCAAAAACACCAATAACTTTTCCCAATAACAATCCTAAAGCTACACCAATTGTTACATTACTAATTTCGCTAAATGAGATTGGAATAGCTGCATTACACAAAGCAAAAACGGGCATCACCACAAATGCCACAAAACTGTGCATACCATGTTCTAATCTGTGCGAAGGCGGTAAGGCATTTTTTGTTAGCGTACGCATTTCTTCAACAATATGAATTTGTTCTGCCTTAAGGTTGGGCTGTTTGTCTTTAGGATCTATTGCAAAAAATCGGTTTTTTAAATCGTTCATTTTAAAAGAAAAATAGGATTCGTTTACCTTAGCATTTGCCGGAATTGCAAAAGCTGCAAGTACTGCAGCAATCGTGGCATGAACGCCCGACAGTAAAAATGCCAGCCAAATGCCTCCAATTCCAATAACCGCATAAAAAATTGTGTTTTTAAAACCTAACTTGTTACAGATTAAAAGGACTATAAATAGCGTAATACCAATAGATAGATAGATTAAATTTAACTGCGACGTATAAAACAATGCAATGACCAAAACCGCACCTAAATCATCTACAATTGCCAACGCCGTAAGAAAAACTTTTAATGAAACAGGCACTTTATCGCCCAATAAATACATCACTCCCAAAGCAAAAGCAATATCGGTAGCCATTGGAATTCCCCAACCATGAGCGGCATCGCTCCCTCCATTAAAAAAAGTATAAATCAATGCCGGAAAAATCATTCCTCCAATAGCTGCAATAATTGGTAACGCAGCTTTTTTAGGCGATGCCAGTTCTCCGTTTGTTAGCTCACGTTTTAATTCTAAACCAACAACAAAAAAGAAAATAGCCATTAATCCATCATTGATCCAATGGTGTAACGACATTTTTAACTCTAAATCGCCAAATGAAATTCCTATTTTATGCTGCCAGATATTCTGATAGGTTTCAGCCCAGGGCGAATTGGCAAAAAAAATAGCAATCACGGCAGCAACAAACAAGACCATACCGCTTGTAGTAGATTTACTAATAAATTGGTTAACCGGATTTACAAGGTATTTATCAATAGGTGTTAAAGTTGGCTGCATTACAATTATTTTTAAAGTTCTTACAAAAATAGACGAAAATACAGAACTTTTAAAGTTTACAAACAACAAAACAAACTTTTCAGTATCTTTGTATTTCGAATACAGTTCAATTATGGAATCGGTTTTAGACACAAACAAACCGGCTACTGGTAAACCTAAATGGTTACGCGTAAAATTACCAACCGGAAAAAAATATACAGAATTAAGAGGTTTAGTAGATAAATACAAACTTCACACCATTTGCACCTCGGGAAGTTGTCCGAATATGGGCGAGTGTTGGGGCGAAGGTACGGCTACATTCATGATTTTGGGAAACATTTGTACACGTTCATGTGGCTTTTGCGGTGTAAAAACCGGCAGACCCGAAACAGTTGATTGGGACGAACCCGAAAAAGTAGCTCGTTCTATTAAACTAATGAACATTCAACATGCGGTATTAACTTCTGTTGACAGAGATGATTTAAAAGATGGCGGTTCGATTATTTGGGCAGAAACAGTAAAAGCTGTTCGTAGAATGAGTCCGGGAACCACCATGGAAACATTGATTCCTGATTTTCAAGGAATCGAAAGAAACATCGACCGTATTTTAGAAGTATCTCCTGAAGTGATTTCTCACAATATGGAAACCGTTCGCCGATTAACACGTGAAGTTAGAATTCAGGCAAAATATGACCGTAGCTTAGAAGTATTGCGCTATTTGAAAGCCAACGGAGCCAAACGCACAAAATCGGGTATTATGTTAGGATTGGGGGAAACCGAAAAAGAAGTGATTCAAACAATGAAAGATTTACGTGCAGTGGATTTAGACGTGATTACAATTGGTCAATACCTACAGCCAAGTAAAAAACATTTACCTGTAAAAGAATTCATTACTCCCGATCAATTTAAAAAATATGAAGAGATTGGATTAGAAATGGGCTTCCGCCATGTAGAAAGTGGTGCGTTGGTACGCTCGTCATACAAAGCACAAAAACATATTTTATAATATAAATTACACGGTCGTTCTATTAAGAGCGACCTGCTTTTTTAAACACATAATGAAAATAAAAATCGCTATCAACGGGTTTGGACGCATTGGTCGGAATTTGTTCCGTTTGTTAATTCATCATCCAGATATTGAAGTGGTTGCCATCAACGATTTGGCTGAGACCGCTACCATGGCGCATTTGCTGAAATACGATAGTGTTCATGGAAAATTGAGTGAACACATTTCGTTTGATGAACAACATTTAATTGTTAATAATCAAAAAGTGACGTTTTTACACGAAAAAGATATTACCAAAATCAATTGGAGACCTTTTGCTATTGATTTTGTGATTGAGGCAACCGGGAAACACAAAACCGCCGAACTGCTTCAAAATCATATCCAAAACGGTGCAAAACGAGTGATTTTATCTGTTCCTCCTGAGGACAATGAAATTAAAACCGTTGTATTAGGTGTAAACGAATCTATCTTAAACGGTGATGAACTGATTGTTTCCAATGCAAGTTGCACAACAAATAATGCCGCTCCAATGATTAAGGTGATTAAGGAATTGTGCGGATTAGACAAGGCATTCATAACCACAGTTCACTCCTACACCACCGATCAAAGTCTGCATGACCAACCACATAAAGATTTACGCAGAGCACGCGGTGCAGCACAGTCAATCATTCCCACAACCACAGGAGCAGCCAAAGCATTAACCAAAATTTTCCCTGAATACGAAGGAAAAATAGGCGGCGGCGGCATACGTGTTCCCGTTCCCGACGGTTCCTTAACAGATATTACATGTTATGTGAACAGAGATGTAACGGTAGAAGAAATCAATAAAGCATTTAAAGATGCATCCGAAAATCAATTAAAAGGAATTATAGAATATACCGAAGATCCTATTGTGTCTGTTGATGTATTGGGAAATACACATTCTTGTTTGTTCGATGCACAACTTACCGCCGTTTTAGGCAGAATGGTAAAAATAGTAGGTTGGTACGATAATGAAATTGGTTACTCGTCCCGTTTGATAGATTTGATACAATTTTTATCAAACCAAAAACAGAATTAATATATTTGCCAAAATTATAAAATATACTCCATGAAAACTTTAGACAAATTAATAGCAAGAAGCGGCAATCAATGTGAATTGTGCGAATCAAAAGAAAACTTATCAGTTTATGACGTTCCTCCTTCGGCAAGTAATTTAGCTGACAGAGAAATTTTAGCTTGTGAGAAATGTTTGAATCAAATTGAAAAACGTGAAGAATTAGACGCTAATCACTGGCAATGTTTATCTACATCAATGTGGAATGAAAATGTCCCGGTTCAAGTGGTAAGCTGGAGAATGTTAAACCGTTTTAGAAATGAAAGTTGGGCTGCCGATTTGTTAGATATGATTTATTTAGACGATGATGCGTTAGAATGGGCTAAGCAAACAGGTGACCACGAAGGTGACGGAAGTATTGACTTACATAAAGATAGTAACGGAAATATTTTAGTAGCCGGCGATACAGTAACTTTAATTAAGGATTTAGATGTAAAAGGATCGACATTGAACGCTAAAATAGGAACAGCTGTACGCAACATCCGATTGGTTCACGATAACACGGAACAAATTGAAGGAAAAATCGATGGACAAATGATTGTTATTCTAACTAAATATGTAAAAAAACAAAGTTAATTATTATAAAAAATTATTTTCTAAGGCTTTATTGTTAAAATAGAGCCTTTTTTTGATATTAACTTTTTTTGGCACACACTTTGAGAAATGCTTTATAACAAAAACAATTTATACAGCATTAAAACAAAATTTGTTATGAAAACGTTATTTACATTAGCACTTTTAGCGGTTACAACTATTGCAAGTGCACAGCCAAGACATGGAAACCACCACGGAAAAGGACATTACAAAAACCATAAAAAACACCAAAAACATTATAATCACAATAGAAATGATTACAAACATAACAGAAAAGTTGTGAGAAATAATCATCAACGTGATTATCATTATCATGTGAGCCGTGAAATGAATCGTTATGATTTTTTGAGACTGTCCCAAGCACAAAGATCCAAATTACAAGTTTCTTTGAACTTCTTAATAGCTAATAATTATGGTCCACGTGATTATGAATACAGATTGTGCAAAGATTTAAGAAGCATTTTAACACGTAGCCAATATGCCATGTGGGAACGCAGAGCTTATAATAACGGTACAACTTTTGTATTTAATTTTAACAGATAATTTTTCATAAATGAAAAATTCAATAAACAATAAAACCTCTGTGAATACAGAGGTTTTATTGTTTAAAACACATAATTATCTTGTAAATAATAATTCGCGGTATTTGGTTAATGTCCATAATTCGTTATCAACCATTAGCTCTAATTTATCAGCGTGGTACCGAATTTCGTCAAAATAAGGTTTTACGTTATCGCAATAGGCGTGTGCGGTTTCTTCAATAGAATTCATTGCATTGGCTTCTTTGCGTGCATCCATCATTAAATGTAATTTTGAGTTCAGCTCGTTAACGTGCATCGATGTTTTCTTAAGAATCATCATTTGTTCTGCTGCTAACTCTTCGTAATCTTTTCCAAAAATTTCTTTCAAACCTCTAATATTTTCGATCAACAGATTTTGATATTTGAAAGCTGTAGGAATAATATGATTACGAACAATATCACCTAAAACACGTCCTTCAATCTGAACTTTTTTGATATAATCTTCCAATTCAATTTCGTAACGTGCTTCTACTTCTGTGTTGTTCATTACGTTAATTTCAGCAAATAGATCCAAAGCTTTTTGAGAAACTTTAGCTTTTAAAGCAGCCGGAGTTGTTTTGTGGTTTGATAATCCTCTGCGAGCAGCTTCTTCCTCCCACTCTTTGCTATATCCGTCACCTTCAAATAAAATATTTTTCGTTTGTTTGATGTATTCGCGCAATACGTTGAAAATGGCTTCGTCTTTTTTCAATCCGTCTTTTTCAACCAACGTTTCCACTTCTTTTTTAAAGTCGATCAATTGTTTTGCAACAATCGTATTTAAAGTTGTCATTGAAGTAGCACAGTTTGCTGTTGAACCCACCGCACGAAATTCAAATTTATTTCCGGTAAACGCAAAAGGCGATGTTCTGTTACGATCGGTATTATCTAACAATACATCCGGAATTTTTCCTACAACGTTTAATTTTAAGTCGGTTTTCTCTTCAGGTGATAATTTTCCTGTTGATACTCCTTCTAATTCTTCCAACACTTTTGTTAATTGTTGTCCGATGAAGATGGAAATAATTGCAGGCGGTGCTTCATTTGCTCCTAAACGGTGATCGTTTGATGCCGATGCAATGGATGCACGCAATAATTCTTCGTAATTAGCAACTGCTTTAATAGTGTTAATGAAGAAGGTTAAAAACTGTAAATTGCTATTTGGAGTTTTACCCGGAGCCAATAAATTTACACCCGTATCTGTTGCCAACGACCAGTTGTTGTGTTTACCGGATCCGTTCACGCCTTTAAAAGGTTTTTCATGAAACAACACTTTAAAATCATGGCGTTCTGCTACTTTTTGCATCACATCCATTAATAATGAGTTGTGATCTACCGCTAAATTGGTCTCTTCAAAAATCGGAGCCAACTCAAATTGGTTCGGAGCTACTTCATTGTGACGTGTTTTTACAGGAATTCCCAATAACATACATTCGTTTTCCAAATCGCGCATGTAGTTTAAAACTCTTGTAGGAATCGATCCAAAATAATGATCTTCTAATTGCTGACCTTTTGCCGAAACATGTCCTAACAACGTTCTGCCAGTTTGTAAAATATCCGGACGAGAAGCCGCTAACGCAGCATCAATTAAAAAATACTCTTGTTCCCAGCCTAATGTCGGAGTTACTTTCTTTACATTTTTATCAAAAAACTTAGCTACTTCAGTTGCTGCTTCATCAATTGCCAACAACGCTCTTAATAAAGGCGTTTTATTATCTAACGCTTCGCCGGTATAAGAAACAAAAACAGTTGGGATACATAAAGTTGTTCCAAAGATAAATGCAGGCGAAGTAGGATCCCAAGCGGTATATCCGCGAGCTTCAAACGTATTTCTGATACCCCCATTTGGAAACGAAGACGCATCCGGTTCTTGCTGAACCAAAAGCGAGCCGCTGAATTTCTCTACCGGATCAGATCCGTCAAAAGATGTTTCAAAAAAAGCGTCGTGTTTTTCTGCTGTAGTCCCGGTTAAAGGTTGAAACCAGTGCGTATAATGTGTTACACCTTTACCTATTGCCCATTCTTTCATACCTAATGCGATATAGTCTGCCATTTTACGGTCTATTTTTGTACCGTGATCCATTGCAGAACGTACCGCTTTATATGCCTCCGGAGTTAAGTGCTGACGCATTGCTTTGTCATTAAATACATTGCTACCGAAAATTTCAGATTTTTTACCGGTTTCTGAAACATTTACCGGTTTACGGTTACTTGCTGCCTTTAAAGCTTCAAAACGAAAAGTTGCCATATTTTTTTGATTTGTGTTGTTTGATGAAGCAAAATTAGAAAAAAAATAAATACAAAATAAAAACACCCCCTAAAATTTAGGGGGTGTTTAAAAAAATATTATCTATTTTTTTAAATGTAGTGTTTTTACAGGGGCATTTTCTAATCCTAAGGCAGAAATAGTGGCATTGTAATCACTATAATTTATTTTTTGTGCAAAACCACCAGGTACTACTACAACTCTTAATGTTTGATTTCTAATAAAGCTGTTATACTCCGCATTGGTTAACTGTTCTATTGGAAAATTTGTTGTAACATATACTTTTACATCATATCTTGTAAAATCATAGTCATAAGAAATTTGCTCACCCGTAGAACTTAATCCGTATGCTGTAGGCAGTAAAGACCAAGAATTTCCATTCCATCTGTAAACCAACACATTATCGCTATCATAAATTGGTGGTTTAAAATCCCATGTAGCGGAATTTGTATAATTATCTTCAGGATAATCAATATCATCTGTTATTTCAAAAACTTGAGAATATCCATCATAATAATCTTCATAGTATTCATCAATTGTACAACTTTGTAATGCTGTTAATCCTATGAATGTTGTTAAAAGTAATGCTATCTTTTTCATAATATATGGTTTTAAAAATATTAGTATTTCATTTACATTAATGTTCTACTCATTAATCGTGCCAAAAATTATTTTCAAAAACAAAAATCGAACTTTGACGTTCGATTTTTGTTTTAATTAATTGAATTTCATATTATTAAAAAACTACATGGAAACCCCTAAATAATTACTTGGGGTAATTTGTTTTAATTCGTTTTGAACCTCAACCGAAACATTTAAGGTATCAATAAACGCGTGAATTGATTTTTGATTGATTACATCGTTGGTACGGGTTAAATCTTTCAATGCTTCATAAGGATTTGGATATGCTTCACGGCGTAAAATGGTCTGAATTGCTTCTGCTACCACAGCCCAGTTATTTTCTAAATCCTGTGCAAATTTTGCTTCGTTTAACAATAATTTGTTCAATCCTTTTAATGTAGCTTCAAAAGCGATAACGGTATGACCAAACGGTACGCCTACATTACGTAAAACGGTACTATCGGTTAAATCGCGTTGTAAACGAGAAATTGGTAATTTTGCCGATAAATGTTCAAAAATAGCATTTGCGATCCCTAAATTTCCTTCTGAATTTTCAAAATCAATAGGGTTTACTTTGTGTGGCATGGCAGATGACCCCACCTCACCTGCTTTGATTTTTTGTTTGAAATATTCCATGGAAACATACGTCCAGATATCGCGGTCTAAATCAATAATGATATTATTGATGCGTTTTAAGGCATCGCAAAAAGCAGCAAAATGATCGTAATGTTCAATTTGTGTGGTAGGGAATGAATGTTTCAAGCCTAAAATTCCTTCTACGAAATTTTCGCCAAAAGCCTGCCAATCATTTTGCGGATAAGCAACTTTATGTGCATTGAAATTTCCGGTTGCACCACCAAATTTAGCTGCAAACGGAATATTGTTCAACAAACGTAACTGCTCTTCTAAACGAACAACAAAAACCAAAATTTCTTTTCCCAATCGCGTTGGAGATGCCGGTTGTCCGTGCGTACGTGCCAACATTGGAATATCTTTCCATTCAATACTTAACTCTTTTAATTTGTTAACTAACTGAATAAAAGTTGGCATATACACTTTTTCAAAAGCGTGCTTGGTTGACAAAGGAATAGCCGTGTTGTTGATGTCTTGCGAGGTTAATCCAAAATGGATGAATTCTTTATATTCTTGTAATCCTAACTGATCAAATTTATGTTTAATAAAATATTCAACAGCTTTTACATCGTGATTTGTAGTTTTCTCGGTGTTTTTGATCCACAGGGCATCTTCGGTAGAAAAATCGTTATATATTTTTCGCAATTCAGAAAACAAATCTTTAGATACATTTGCAACCTGCGGCAATGGCAATTCGCACAAAGCAATAAAATATTCGATCTCTACTAAAACGCGGTATTTTATTAAAGCTTCTTCTGAAAAATAATCTGCTAATGGAGCTGTTTTTGATCTATATCGTCCGTCGATTGGCGAAATAGCGTTTAATTCTGTTAACATAATAAATGTGTTGTTAAAATGCAAATATACTGAGGTTTCAGAGTTTAAAAAAACTTATTTTTAAAAGAAAATCCCGAAAGAGCTGAAAAGCTAAATCGGGATTAAATAATTTATTTAATAGGCTTATTTATGATTTACTCCATTCTAAAATAGAATTTCTGTTCATTTTAATGTAATCGTCATTACCAGCCTTTTCAGCGGCTTTTAATGATTTTTCAGCCGTTTCAACAGCTCCTTTTTTATCACCGGTTGCTGCCTGTATCAATGATTTTTGACGCAACATATAAAAAGGTGCTTCACCTTCTTGCATATCAATTGCTTTGTTGACGTATTCTAACGCCTTATTCATCTCCTGATTTACAGAGAAAAGATAAGTTCCGGCAGCGTAATAATCGCTTGCTTTTGCATTTTCGTTGATATTGGCATTGATACTTTCCATTGCAATTTTGTGAGTTGGTACATTAAACGGAACGTGAACAATTGTTTTTTCCCAGGAAATATTTAAAGTTCCTTCGTTATTATTCTTTGGTGTAACATCAATGGTAAAATACTCTACATCTTTTGTCAATGTTTCTGGTTTAACCGATGTTTTTAAAACCACATCGCTTTCGTTCCATGTTTTAGGCAATCCCCAGTTATCTGTGGTTTTGTAAAAAATAACGTCCCACATTTCCGCTTTTGGAATGGTATATAACGCATATTTACCCGCAGCTAAATTTTGACCGTTGATTTCAATATCGGTATCAATATCTACAGTGGTGTTTTCGTTTGCACCAGTTCTCCAAACTTTTCCGTAAGGAACCAAATCACCAAAAACCAAACGCCCTTTTTTAGCCGGACGAAAATATTCTACATCAATAGTAGTTAAACCTACTGCTTGCTCTATTTCTGCTTTTAAACTTGCCTGAGGTGTTTTAATTTGTGCGTTTGCTTGAACTGCAAAAATCAAAGCCGCTGTGATAATTAATTTTTTCATATTTAATTTATTTTGAATAATTTTTAATTCCTTCTTCTAACCAGTTTTGATATTCCGTAACTTCTGGTGTATAACCAACAGGTGTATTTAATGAATTTCCTTCGTTATCCAATACAATATAATAAGGTTGTGCATTTGCCTGATATTTTTCAATCTGAAAATCACTCCACTTATTCCCTACCGTTTTAATTTTTTTACCTGTTGTTTCAGAAATATATTGCTCATCTTCAGGCAATTCTTTCTTTTCATCAACGTATAAAGATATTAAAACCATTTCGTTTTTCAAAAGATTTAACACATTGGTTTCAGACCAAACATGTTCCTCCATTTTGCGGCAGTTTACACAGGCAAATCCAGTAAAATCCAGTAAAACCGGCTTGTTGTGTTCCTTGGCATAGGTCATCCCTTTTTCATAATCTAAAAAGGCTACAATTCCATGAGGACCTTCTTTGGCACCGTCTGGAATTTCGGTTAAAACGCCCGCTCCAGAGTTGCCTCTGCCTACACCATACGGACTTTCAGAATACGTCATTGGGGGTGGGAACCCCGAAATTAATTTTAATGGCGCACCCCATAATCCCGGAATCAGATAAATGGTAAATGTAGAAACCAATAGTGCCATAAACAAACGCCCGACAGATATTTTTTCGATTTTAGAATCGTGTGGTAACTGGATTTTTCCAAATAAATAAATTGCCCAAGCTGCAAATACAGCTATCCAAATGGCTAAAAACACTTCGCGTTCTAACCAATGTTTTTGCAATACCAAATCGGCATTCGATAAAAATTTAAATGCTAATGCCAATTCTAAAAACCCTAAAGAAACTTTTACGGTATTCATCCACCCTCCTGAACGCGGCATTGAATTTAACCAGCCCGGAAACATGGCAAATAACATAAACGGCAATGCCAAAGCTAATGAAAAACCAAACATTCCAATTAAAGGTGCCATTCCTCCATTCATAGCAGCATCAACTAATATGTACCCTACAATTGGACCAGTACAAGAGAACGACACAATTGCCAACGCCAATGCCATAAAAAAGATACCAATCATACCTCCACGGTCTGCCTGTCTATCAACTTTATTTGCCCAAGAATTTGGCAGCATAATTTCAAAAGCACCTAAAAATGATGTAGCAAAAACAACTATCAGTATGAAAAATATTATATTGAACCAAACATTTGTAGATAAAGCATTTAGCGCATCCGCACCAAAAATTTTAGTAACTATTAATCCTAATAATACATATATGATAATAATGGACAAACCATAAATAATGGCATTTTTGATTCCTTTAGCACGTGATTTGCTTTGTTTGGTAAAAAAACTTACTGTCATGGGAATCATTGGAAAAACACACGGAGTTAATAAAGCTACAAATCCTCCTAAGAACGAAGCTACAAAAATTGTCCAATTATCCATTGTACTAATTTTACTATCTTTTTTAGTATTATCTGTAACAGATTTGGTGTTAGAATCGTTTGGTGTTGCTGCTGCTGCAATATCTTCAAAATTTTGAACTTCCTTTGACGTTACCGCTTCTAAATCAAACACAAAAAATTTATTTTGCTGAATACACATATCAATACACGCTTGATATGAAAGCTCTAACTGAATTGTTTTTACCTCAGGGTTGGTAATTTTTATGTTGTGGGTAAAATGAGCTTCTGTGGCAAAATAATATTCATCAACTTCGAAAATATCGTTGAATTGCTTTTTATACTCGCTTTCTGTGGCTTTACCTTGCGGTTCGTAATTTCCTTCTGCATTGTTATAAATAAACTCTAACGGCAGTGGTCCCCCTTCAGGCGTAAACTGCGAATACATATGCCATTCGCCTTCTATGGTAGCATCTAATTTTAACTGATATTCTGTATCTGAAATTTTTTCGATACTCGATTTCCACTTTACCGGATCTTGTACTTGCGAAAATCCTAAACCGGTTACTAAAAGAACCAGCACTGTGAGTATATTTCTCATTGGGTTACTGTTATTTTATAGATTTTTTGATTGTTATTATTTGTTATTTTAAAACGATTATCGGCTCGCAAACCCACAATCCATATTATTTTTCCGTCTCCATTTACCAAAATCCAGGTATTATCTTTCTGAATTTGAGATAATTTTTCATCTTTAAAAAACTTTGATACTTTTTTTATTCCCTTCATTCCAAACGGTTGAAAAACATCGCCTGAAATTCTCTTTCGCAACACCAAAGGCCATTGTAAAAAATTAGGATTGACGAAAATAGTGTTTTTTTCTGATTTAATACGATCACTGTTAATTTTAGAAATATTGATAAAAAAAGGAATATTTTCTACATCAGATTCATGTTTTATGTAAAAAACATCATTTTCTGTTTTATTTTCTTTAAATATTATTAATTTATCACGGTCATTAAGAACCGTATATTGATTATTTTTTAACACTTTCCCCGAACCCGCACTACAAATTTTTTCTATTTCATAGAGAGAATAAAAACCGTAGCTTTTAAAAATCTCTAATAAATAATGGGTATAATTAGAAAAATGACGTGCTTTATCCAGATGAATTTCTAAATGATTTACTGTTTTTTTTACACATTCTTTTTCAAAAAAAGCAACGGCATCATTCATTAATAATTGAGCGTGCGATAAATTTAAAAGCGTGTTTTGAAAAGACTTTAAAAACTGTTCATTTTCTTGTTTTAAAACTGGAAGTATCAAATGACGGATTTTATTGCGCAGGTACTTTATAGTTGCATTTGACGCATCTTCTCGCCAAATAACATGCTGTTTTTGAGCAAATTCTAAGATTTCTTCTCTTGAAAAAATCAACAGTGGTCTAATGATGTTTTCGTTTTTTTGAGGGATTCCCAATAAACCGTCGATTCCGGTTCCACGTGTAAAATTGATTAAAAACGTTTCTGCCTGATCGTCTAAATGATGTGCCGTAGCAACCAACTGATAATCAAAATTGTCGCAAATTTCCTGAAACCAGTTGTAACGCAATTCGCGAGCTGCAATTTGAATAGAAACTTTTTGATTTTCGGTATATAACAACGTATCAAACTTTTTCACAAAAAACGGAATGTTGTGCTGCTGACAAAAATCTGCAACCAAAATTTCGTCTAAATCGCTTTCTTTATCACGCAACTGAAAATTACAATGAGCCACGGCAAAGTTCAATTGCAACATTTTAAACAAATGCAAAAGCACCATGCTGTCAACCCCTCCGCTTACAGCCACTAACGTTTTTCCGCTAAAGAGCTCGTTAAAATTTTGCTCAATATGTGTTTTAAATCGATCTAACATTGTTCTAAAACTTTTTTCATGGCATTGGCTTTCAGTAAACATTCATTATATTCATCAGTTGCATTGGCATTAATCGTTACTGCACTGCCTACACTGAAAGATGCATATTTATTATCTTCATTATACAAAATACTACGAATAACCACATTAAAATCAAAATCGTTAGCAGGCGTAAAATAGCCAACAGCGCCACTATACAATCCACGTTTTGTTTGTTCTACATTTTCGATAATCTGCATTGCCGAAAGCTTTGGAGCTCCCGTCATACTACCCATGGGGAATGTTGATTGAATGATATCGACCGGATTTTGGTTTTCATCAACTTGCGAAATCACTGTAGAAATCATTTGATGTACTTGTTTAAACGTATAAATGCCAAACAATTCCTCAACCTGAACTGATGCTTTAACAGCCGTTTTAGACAAATCGTTACGAACCAAATCTACAATCATCACGTTTTCAGACTGTTCTTTAGGGTTTTGTCGCAATTCCTGTTTCAACAATTCATCTTCTTCAAAGGTTGCTCCTCTTTTTGCCGTTCCCTTTATAGGTTGCGAAATAATTTTAGTTCCTTGCTTTTTTAGATAGCGTTCGGGCGATGCACACATGATATACTGCCGGTTGAATTTACCAAAACAGGCAAAAGGCGGTTCAGAAATTTCATTGAGTTTCCAAAAAACTTCCTTTGGATTCAAAAGGGCATTTTCTGCAAAGAATTCCATACAATAATTAGCCTCGTAAATATTGCCCCGTTGAATATGACTGATAACTTTTTGAAATCCGGTAGTGTATGCCTCAAATGAAATCCGATCCTTTATTTTTATTTTTTCTTTAGATTGATGCTTCGTTACATCCGTATTTTGAATAGCTTGGTAATCTTCCTGAATTTCATCGCTGCAAATACCTAAATATTCAAAACGAATGGTATCTTTTTCAATAAAAATGATCTTTTTAGGCAGGAAAAAGAATAAATCGGGGAAATGCAATCCATCAAAATTATCAGACTGTAATTTTTCAATATCGTTTTTTAAATCATAACTCAGATAGCCAAAAAGCCAGTCGTTTGTTTGGTTTTGATATTCTTTTAATTGATCGAACGCGTTAAAATAATCGGTTTGCAACAAAGTAAAAGCATCAAAAGCCATTACAGTTTCATGTGTACTGTACTGGCTTTGATAACTGTTTGATTCTAAAAAAACAACTTCTCGGAACTGTTGTGCCCATTGAAGCATTTGTTTTTTAACATGTGGTATATTATTAACCCGATAGATTTTTGAAAAGCGTTGCATTAGCTTTTTAAAATGATGTTTAACTTATTCTGGATTGTGGTTAAAAAATCTTTGTTGGTAATTTGTTGGTTTTCTGTATCAAAATTTTCAGAAAAAGATGAGAAAGCATAGCTTTCAAATACGGTACAACCGAAACGTTCTACCAATTTCTGCAAACTTTCGTTGGCTCCTAAAGCACCACGTTTTCCGTTAGAGGTACTTAAAATAAAGATTTTTTTATTTTCTAAAAACTTCAACTCCATTCTGGAAAGCCAATCTAAAATATTCTTAAGGAAGGCTGATAAATTTTGGTTGTGCTCATTTGTGGTAATAAAAATATGCTCAAAAGAATCAATTTGTTCTTTTAAATAAACAATGCCTTCGGGCGATTTTATTTCACGCTCTAAATCTTCACTGAACAACGGAATATCCAACGCTTTTAAATCAACAAACGTATGCGTTATGTCCAATTCCTTTAAAACAGCCTTGGTTAACTGCTTGTTGATTGATTTTGATGAGTTACTGCCTACAAATACTAACATAAATTATTTTTTAAAACCTGATTAATATTTAATTTCCACGTTTAGCTGCCTGTTTTCGTCCAATGCTTTTTTATCCATAAGTGTACCAACTGTTACGCCAATTGCTAAACCAACCGGTATCCCTAATGCAAACAATCCCGGTATTTTAACAACGACTCCGAAAAGAACGCCTAATGGTATGCCAACGGCAGTCATGCCAAGTGCTAACCACAGTGTTCTGTAAAAATTTTTAGGTACTAATTTTAAGTCTTTTTCTATTAATCTTAAAATTTCAGTCTGGTTTTTCTTTATTAATTTTCTTAAATCTGTACCTATCAAAGTACTTGAATTTAATTCTTCAACATCTTTATTGATCGATTGGACGATCGAATCTGGTAATTTTCTCTTTCTCAATTCTTTTAAAAGTGTATCAAACTGGTTATAAATTTGGTTCAATTTAATATCTTCAGAAATAATATTTTTTACTTTTAATTCAATTATTCTCATAATTTACCTTTTATTCGTAATGCATTATCAAAAGACCGTTTTGTTACAATTTCATTCGGGGTTACAAATATTTGAGTCTTAAGGAGTCTTACTTTTTATATTGTATTTGCTTTCAGTGAACTACTTTTTATTACATAACGTAATACAAGTCTTTTTAATCTTCTTCTTCAACTACTTCATGATTACTTGAATAATTGCGCCAACGCTCTATACACTGAACCATATCGTTAGGCAAATCGGTTTCAAAACGCATAAATTCTTTTTTTACCGGATGCATAAAACCCAATGTTTTGGCGTGTAATGCTTGTCTGGGCAACACTTTAAAAGTGTTTTCTACAAACTGTTTGTATTTTGTAAAAGTGGTTCCTTTTAAAATTTTGTCGCCTCCGTATCGTTCATCGTTAAACAACGTATGACCAATAGATTTCATGTGTACGCGAATTTGATGGGTTCTGCCGGTTTCTAATCTGCATGAAACCATTGTTATATATCCCAAACGCTCAATCACCTTATAATGTGTAACAGCATATTTTGCTCCGGTTGAATCATCGGGAAACGATGCCATTTGCATACGATCTACTTTATGGCGACCGATATAACTTTCAATGGTACCTTCATCTTCTTCCACATTGCCCCAAACCAAAGCAATGTATTCACGTTCGGTAGATTTTTCAGCAAACTGTTTTTGCAGTTCGCTCATTGTCCATTCGGTTTTGGCAATAACCAATAATCCTGTGGTATCTTTATCAATTCTGTGCACCAATCCTGGTCGTTCTGAACTGTTTAAGGGTAAATTTTCAAAGTGATACGCCAATGCGTTTACCAAAGTTCCCGTGTAATTTCCATGTCCGGGGTGTACCACTAATCCGGCAGGTTTATTAACCACCAGTAAATCATCGTCTTCATAAACAATATCCAACGGAATATTTTCAGGAATAATGATATTTTCAAAAGGCGGTTGTTCCATTAAAACACGGACCACATCGTTCGCTTTTACTTTGTGATTAGATTTTACAGGGATATCGTTTACAAAAATGTTCCCATTTTCGGCAGCTTTCTGAATTTTATTGCGGGTGGCGTTTTCCACCAGATTCATTAAAAACTTATCTACCCGCAAAGGCGCCTGTCCTTTACCAGCTTCAAAACGGTAATGTTCGTATAATTCGTCTTCTATTAAATTGTTATCTTCTGTCATTCATTAAAAAATTGAATCAATTTTAGGGGCAACATCTTCATACATTTCACCTAAGGAATCTATTTCCGGTTTGTATCCCAACATACCATCGCCCAAAATAAAATTGATTTTTGAGTTTTTAAGCACTTTGTCTCCCACACGTAAAATACGTCCGTCTTGTTCAATACGCAAGACCACATCTTTGGCAAAATCAGGTTCGTATTTTGTTTCGCCTTTTACCAGACCTAACGATTCAATAATAGACGTAGCATGGCGTAATGTTCGTCCGTCTAAATTAGGCAAACGCACTGATGAATATCCTTTTGCATTAATCTTTACATATATTTTACGTCCTTCTTTTACTCCGGCATCAGCCTTTGGATCCTGCTCAGAAATCGTCAATGACGGAAAATCAGGATTGTAATCGACCGTATCAATAATTACAATTTCAAAACCATTTCCGGCAACGGCATTCATGGCACTTTCCACCTTCATTTTTTTTAAATCAGGGACTTTAATTTCTTTTCCGTGTCGCGTGTAAATACTTAAAAACTGCAAGCTGCCAAAAACCAGCAAACCAATGATTACCACTGCGCCTATTAATGAAAATATAAACTGCTTACTTTTTATAAATGTTGTAAAACCCATAGAGTTATTTATTTTAGCAAAGTTATCAATTATGTTACATGTATTTTTATAAATTTGTTTAAGATAAATACATCTGACAAAAATAAAATATAAAAATACATTATTAAATGAAAAATGCAGCAATTATTATGGGAGGATATTCCAGCGAATATGAAATATCCTTAAAAAGCGGCGAAGTTGTTTATAATCATTTAGATAGAACCAAATATAACTTATACAAAATACACCTTTTAACAGAAGGTTGGTTTTATGTTGACGATCACCTGAACCGTTTTGTTGTTGATAAAAACGATTTTTCGGTAACGGTAAACAACGAAAAAATAACTTTCGATGTGGTTTTTAACGCCATTCACGGAACACCGGGCGAAGATGGATTGATTCAGGCGTATTTAAAACTGCTGAACATTCCACAAACCTCATGTAATTACTACCAATCGGCATTAACATTTAATAAGCGTGATATGCTGTCGGTTTTAAAACCTTACGGGATAAAAGCTGCCATTTCGTATTATTTAAACAAAGGCGATGTTATTTTAGAAGATCAGATCATTCAGCGTGTAGGCTTGCCTTGTTTTGTGAAACCCAACAAATCAGGTTCGAGTTTCGGAATTTCGATGGTAAAGGATGCTGAAGAGCTTTCAACCGCCATTGAAAAAGCGTATGCAGAAGACGATGAAATCATTATTGAAAGCTATTTGGAGGGAACCGAAGTTTCTGTGGGCGTGATAAAATATAAAGATGAAACCATTGTGCTGCCAATGACTGAAATTATTTCTGAAAACGATTTTTTTGATTACGAAGCCAAATATGAAGGGAAATCAAGGGAAATTACTCCGGCAAGAATTTCAGAAGACGAAAGACTAAAAATTGAAGATGTTGCCAAACGCATTTACACCATTTTAAAAATGGACGGTTTTTCCCGTTCAGAATTTATTTTGGTTGGTGGTGAACCATTTTTATTAGAAATGAATACCGTTCCCGGATTAACAGCCGAAAGCATTTTACCACAGCAAGCGCGCGAAGCCGGAATTTCGCTAAACGAATTGTTTGACAACGCTATTGAATTAGCTTTAAACCGTACCCATTTTTAATGAAAAAATCAGTTTTTCCCGGTTCGTTTGATCCGATAACCAACGGGCACGTAGATGTAATTACCAGAGCATTGCCTTTATTTGATGAAATTATTATTGCCATTGGTACCAACGCCGATAAAAAATACATGTTCAGTCTTGAAGAACGAATACGTTTTATTAAGGAAACTTTTGCCAATGAACCTAAAATTAAGGTTGAGAATTACATGGGCTTAACCATTGATTTTTGCAAAGAAAAAAATGCCGATTTTTTATTAAGAGGTTTGCGCAACCCAGCCGATTTTGAGTTTGAAAAAGCCATTGCACATGCCAACCGCTTAGTTTCGGGTATTGAAACGGTTTTCTTGTTAACGGCTGTTGATACCTCATTTATCAGCTCAAGTATTGTACGTGATTTTATCCGCAATAACGGTGATTACAGTTTGTTGGTACCGAAGGCGGTGAGGAAGTAATCAGTTTATTATACTAAAACAGATATTAAACTTTCGAATAAACAATAATTATGAAATAGTTTCTGAACGAGTTATGTAAATCTGAATCTTTAAAGGAAATAAACTGATTAAAAAGTGAATTAATTTAACTAGTTTAGGATATTTAGACCTCACAGGTTTTTGAAACCTGTGAGGTCTAAAAAAAGCCTAACTCTTGAAAAAGTAAATTCTAATAATTTAACTCAAATGGAAAAACAAGATTTTTTAGAAAAAGGCTATTTTTATCATATCTATAATAGAGGAAATAACAAAGAAAATTTATTTCTTGAGAAAGATAATTATGTTTATTTTTTAAATCTGATTTCTAAATATTTATTACCTGTTTCTGATATTTATTCTTATTGTCTTCTTAAAAATCATTTTCATATTTTATTGAAGATAAAAGAAGAAATAGGAATTTCAGACATTAAATTACATTTGCCTTTTTCAAATTTGTTTAATGCTTATGCAAAAGCTATAAACAAAAAGTATAATCGGGAAGGAAGTCTTTTCAAAGAAAGGTATAAGAGAAAAAGAATTACAGACGAAAAATATTTAATGCAGACTATTATCTACATTCATCTAAATCCTGTAAAACACGGATTTTTGGAGGATTTTCAACAATATTCCCACTCTTCTTTTAATGCTTTGGTTTCTAATAAATCAACAAAACTTAAAAGAAAAGAAGTTTGGGAACTATTCGGAGGAAAAGAAAATTTTATAGATGCTCACTATCTAAAAATGAATATATAAAAAGACCTCACTAGTTTTAAAAACCTGTGAGGTATAGAAAAAAATGATCTGAAAAAAATTTATTTAAACAACACCTACAGATATGAGAACGATTCTTAAAACAACATTTATAGGATTGAGTTTTATAACTATTTCTTGTGTTTCTAAAAAAGACACAAAATTTTCTGAATCTAAATTTTAACCGATTCTGTTTATAGCAAATATTTATCTGAATATCGGAAACATAATATTTATTTACCTAAAGGGTACAATAAAAATAAGAAATACCCTATTATTTATGCAACAGATGGAGATAATGATGATGAAGACATGCTAAAACAAAAAACAATTTTCAATTCATTAATTGACTATAAAATAATTAAACCTCTGATTTTTGTAGCAAGTTATAACAATCAGAAAATCGCTGACAGTACAAGTATGACTTTAGGAAATGGAGAAAAAGTATATTTGCAATATAGAAACTTTGAATATGTTGATAGATCCGATTATACAGATGATAGGTCACTAATAAAAAGATTCTCTAATCATACATCATATTTCATAAAGGAGCTGATTCCTGAAATAGAGAAAAATTATAACCAGAATATCAATAATACCGACAGATATTTTTACGGATTTTCTAATGGTGCTGGTTTTGGTTTAAGTTTATTAAATCGAGTAGACGGCTCCGCCAGTAACTGACGGAGTGCGCCTCTCACACCACCGAGCGTACGGGTCACGTACTCGGCGGTTCGCAAAGAGATGGGTTAAGTTGTAAATGTAATTCAGTTAAGG
>Ga0164243_10000717_pt1 | contig 58399 bp, 57 predicted proteins | sample OricompcompostOP_FD_108781 | JGI IMG/M metagenome (GOLD analysis project Ga0164243, IMG submission 108781) | Organic Plus compost microbial communities from Emeryville, California, USA - Original compost - Organic plus compost (OP) | ecosystem: Engineered > Solid waste > Mixed feedstock >... | reverse complement strand
GGGCAACGCCGCAGACGGCCCCTTTGCGAAGCAACCCGAAGGGAAGCTCGCCACAGCCCGCCCCTGGGCGTTGCGCTCCTTGTGCGTGCCGACGCACGCACGGCGTCGCGCGCCTACAGGGGCAGGCTGTGGCGAGCTTCGCGACCCCTTCCATAGCGTTAACAGGCCCTAGGTCAGAAGTCGATGCTGCCGCTGAGCATGAAGGTGCGCGGGTTGCCCTGCACCAGGTAGTTCGAGCCGGGGTAGCCGCCGGCCGAGGCCCAGTAGGACTTGTCGGCCACGTTGTCGATGCGGGCGCGCAGGGTGAGCAGGCGGCCGTTGCCGATGTCCATCAGGTAGCGCGCGCCGAGGTCCAGGCGCGTCCAGTCGGGGATGTGCTGCGTGTTGGCGGCGTTGACGAACTGCTTGGAGGTGCGGATGACGCGCGCGCTCAGTGCCAGCCCCGGCACGCCCGGCACGTCCCACTCGGCACCGATGTTGAGCTGCGACCTGGGCACGCCGATGACGGTGTTGCCGTTGTAGGCGCCGCCCGCCGTCGCGCGCTGCTGCGCGTCGATCATCGTCAGGCCGCCCAGCACGCGCAGGCCCTTGAGCGGCTCGCCGAACACCGACAGCTCCATGCCGCGGTTGACCTGCTCGCCGTTGGGGCCGAACGCGCCGTTCTGCACGAAGTACTGCGGCTGCGAAGTCTGGAAGAAGGACAGCGCGCCGCCGAGGCTGCCGCCGTCGTACTTGGCGCCCACTTCCTTCTGCTTGGAGCGGTAGGGGGCGAACACCTCGCCGCCGTTGATCACCACGGCCCCGCCCGACGTCGACGGCGCCGTCTCGCCGGGGATCAGCGCCTCGATGTAGTTCGCGTACAGCGAGATCTCCTTCGTCGGCCTGACCACGATGCCCACCACCGGCGTGGTGCGCGCGGCCTCGTAGCCGGCGCTGAACAGGCCGGTGGTGTAGCTGTAGGTCTTGCTTTCGATGTTCTGCCGCCGCGCCCCGAGGGTGAGCAGCACCCGGTCGTCGGCGAAGGACATCGTGTCGGCGATGGCGATGCTCCTGGAGCGGTAGCGCGCCTGCACCAGCGGGTTGGCCATGTCGCCGCCGGCGGTGGTGGCGTCGGCCAGCGGCTCGTCGCTGTCGTAGTGCGAGTACAGCAGGTCGCGCAGGCCGCCGAAGGCCGAATAGGCGTAGGCGTTGCGCCGCTTGTTGTCGTACGTGGCGGCCGAGACCGTCAGCGTGTGCTTGACCGGCCCGGTGGCGAAGCTGGCGCGCGCGCCGACCTCGCCGGTGCCCACGTCGTCCTTGCGGACGTTGTCGAAGCGGTAGCTCGACATCAGGCCCTGCGGGTTCAGGATCGTCGGGTTGGCCAGCTCGTTGTGCTCCTTGCCCCGGCGCACGCCGGCGGCGGCCCAGAGGGTGACGCTGTCGGTCACGTCGAACTCGCTGCGCACGGTGGCGAACAGGTCCTTCTCCTTCGAGAAGCTCCACGGCTGCGCGTAGTTGGCGTCGGACTTTGGCGGGCGCGGCACGGGGAAGGTCGCGCCCGGCGTCACGTTGGGCCGGCCCTGGTCGATCTGGTGGTCCTGGTAGCCGAAGTCGGCCGAGATGCGCACGCGCCGGCTGCGCCAGTCCAGGCCCACGCCCAGCGCGCTCAATTCGCGGTGCTCGTCGTCCACGCCGGTGCCGCCGTCGCGGCGCACGGCGTTGATGCGGATGCCGGTGCTCTGGTCGGGCCCGAAGCGGCGCGCGAAGTCCAGCGAGGCGTAGCCCTGGCCGCCGGACTGGATGCCGAAGCCCAGCCGGGTGAGCGGCTCGTTGGGTGCGCGCTTGGGCAGCAGGTTGATCGCGCCGCCGATGCCGCTGCCGCCCGGCGCGGCGCCGTTGAGGAAGGTGCTGGCGCCGCGAAACACCTCCACCCGCTCGAAGAACTCGGAGGCGACGTACTGGCGCGGCAGCATGCCGTACAGGCCGTTGTAGGAGATGTCGTCGGAGCCGAGCTGGAAGCCCCGCACCATGTACAGCTCCTGGAAGTTGCCGAAGCCGCGCGCGGCGCGCACCGAGGGGTCGTTGAGCAGCACGTCGGCCACGCTCTTGGCCTGCTGGTCCTGGATCAGTTCGTTGGTGTAGCTGGTGGCGTTGAACGGCGTGCTCATCGTGTCCTGCGTGCCCAGGATGCCGACCCGCCCGCCGCGCGCCACCTGGCCGCCGGCGTAGGGCTTGGCCAGGCCCTCGGCGGAGGCGTCGGCGCTGGCCTCCACCGTCACGGTGCTCAGGGTGTCCTGGGCGGCGGCCGGCGCGGGTGCCGCGGCGGGATCGGACGCCGGTGTCTGGGCCGAGGCGGCCAGGGCCTGGACGGCCAGGAAGAGCGCGGCGGCCAGCGGCCGCGGGGCGAAGAGGTGGGACGGCATGGTGGCGCGCACTTTAAATTCGAATGAGAACCGTTATTGTTTCCTTTCGATCAACGCCATCGTGATACTTTGGCGCGCCGCTTCGCCGAAAAGCCGAAAGAAAGTATCGGGATGAGGCGCCCGCGCAACGCCGCGGCGGCCGGCGAAGGGCCGGCCTGCGTCAGCCGCCGAGCCGGCAGCCGTCCTGGAACACCCGCAGCTCGCCGGCCGCGAAGGGCTGCCAGGTCTCGTTGGTGGTCAGCGGCGTCGTCACCACCACCGCCACCCGGTCGCTGGGCGTGGTGTGCTGGGCGAAGTCGATGGACAGGTCCTCGTCGGCCAGCCGCGCCTCGGTGAAGGGATGCCGCCGCTCGATGGACCACAGGTGCGTGGACGCGTGCGCCCACAGGGCCTGCCCGTTGGACAGCATGAAGTTGAAGGTGCCGTGGCGCGCGATGCGCGGCGCCAGCTCGCGCAGGGTCAGCGTCAGCTCGGGCACGCTGGGCACGCCGGCATGCGACTTGGCCAGCTCCTGCATCAGCCAGCAGAAGGCGTGCTCGCTGTCGGTGCTGCCCACCGGGCGGAAGTGGCCGTGCAGCCGGGGGCGGAAGTCCTTCAGGTCGCCGTTGTGCGCGAACACCCAGTAGCGGCCCCACAGCTCGCGCACGAAGGGATGGCAGTTCTGCAGGTTGACGGCGCCCTGCGTGGCCTTGCGGATGTGGGCGATGACATTGCGGCTCTTGATCGGATAGCGGCGGATCAGCCCGGCCACCGGCGAATCGCAGGCCGGCTGGTGGTCGACGAAGTGGCGCAGCCCGCGGTCCTCGAAGAAGGCGATGCCCCAGCCGTCGGCATGGTGGTCGGTGCGCCCGCCGCGCTGCGCGAAGCCCGTGAAGCTGAACTGCACGTCGGTCGGCACGTTGCAGTTCATTCCCAGAAGTTGGCACATGGCGTCGATCAGCCTCCCTCGCGGGGGGTGTCGGCGGCGGCCGGCTGCTCGCGCAGTTGCCAGGCCGCGCACATCGCCAGCAGGCTCAGCGCGGCCAGGAGCAGGAACACCTCGTTGAACGCCGCCAGCCGCGCCGGCCCGGTGGCGGGGTGGGCCAGCGAGTCGCCGTGCGCGGCCAGCCGCCATTCGAGCACCACCGCGCACAGGCTCACGCCCGCGGCCCCGCCGAGCTGGCGCAGGAAGCTGATGGCGCTGGCGCCCTGCGGGATCAGCGTCCTCGGCAGCGGCCGCATCGAGCCGAGGTTGAGCGAGGGCAGGATGAAGCCCAGGCCGACCCGGCCGATGGCGGTGAACAGCACCAGCAGCCACAGCGGGGCGGCCAGGTCCACCACCGGCATCAGCGCGAAGGAGGCCGCCAGCAGCGCCAGCCCCACGCCCACCAGCAGCCAGGTGGGCTGCCGGTCGGCCAGCCGGCCCACGACGGGGATGACCAGGGCCAGCACGATGCCGGCCGGCAGCATGATGGTGCCCACGTGCGAGGCCGACAGCTGCAGCGCCACCAGCATGTACACCGGCAGCAGGTAGGTCGAGCCGAACAGCGCCGTGCCGTAGATGAAGGCCACCACCGTGCCCATGGCGAACTGGCGGAAGCCGAACAGGCCCACGTCCATCAGCGGCTCGTGCCCGGGGCCGGCCTTGGCCAGCCTGCGCTCCCAGGCGATGAACACGGCCAGCGCGGCCGTCGCCAGCGCCAGCAGCAGCGCGGCCTGCGCCGGCGCGTCGCCGCGCAGCTCCACCAGGCCGTTGAGCAGGCACAGCGTGCCGAAGGTCGCCACCAGCATGCCGCGCCAGTCCAGCCGCACGCCGCGCGCCGCCGTCGCGCCGCCGGGCGCCGTCGCCGGCACGAACTTCCAGGCCAGCCAGAAGGCGACCAGGCAGAAGGGCACCACCATGAAGAAGATCGAGCGCCAGCCGAACAGGTCCACCAGCACGCCGCCGATGCTGGGCCCCACGGCCGGCGCCAGCACCACGCCCATGCCGAAGATGCCGCTGGCGCGGCCCTGCTCGTGCGGCGCGAAGGCGCGCAGGATGATGATGGCCGGGATCGGCTGCACCACGCCGGCCGCGAGGCCCTCGGCCACGCGCGCCGCCAGCACCAGCGCGAAGTGCTGCGCCAGCCCGCCCAGCAGCCCGCCGGCCAGCAGCAGCACCATGCAGCCGACGTAGGTGCGCCGGTAGCCGAAGCGGCCCAGCAGCCAGGGCGTGGTGAGCATCGACACCGTCATCGCCACCATGAAGCCGGAGCTGACCCACTGGGCGCGCTCCTGGCCGAGCCGGAAGTGCTGGCTCAGCCCCGGGATCGCCACGTTCACGATGGTCGAGGACATGATCGAGGCCATCACCCCGACCATGACCGACAGCAGCAGCAGCCAGCGGTACCGCTCGCCGTAGCGTTCGCGCAGGGAGCCGGCGGTCGCCGGCAGCGGTGTGGGGTCCAGGGAGGTCATCGGAAGGCAGAGCGGCGTCCTACAAGCATATCGGCTTCGCCTGCCCGGGGGCCGCCGATGCGGGCGGCACAATCGTGCGCATGTCCACCCCCGAGCCATCACCGGCGGCCGACGCCGCAGTCCCCGGCACGCCGGCCGAGGAACTCGCCGCGCCCACCGTCAGCCGCGCCTACGTGTGCCAGTGCGGGCGGCCGGTGTACCTGGGCAACAGCCAGTGCCTGGCCTGCGGCACGCCGCTGGGCTACGTGATCGAGCGCCTGGGCGTGGTGTCGCTGGCCCCCGCGGCCGAGCCCGACGCGTACACCGTGTTCGACCAGCCCGGCGGCCAGGCCTACCGGCGCTGCGCCAACTTCCTCACCGCCGCCGGCTGCAACTGGATGGTGCCGGTGCCGCCCCTGAGCGCCGCGGCCGAGGCGCACAGCCACGGCCTGGCGGAGGGCTTCTGCCTGGCCTGCAGCACCACCCGCACCATTCCGGACCTGTCGGTGCCGGGCAACGACGAACTGTGGCGCAAGCTGGAGCGCGCCAAGCGCCGCCTGCTCTCGCAGCTGCTGGCGCTGGGGCTGCCGGTGCGCACGCGCTTCGTCGATCCGGCGCACGGCATGACCTTCGACTTCCTCGGCAGCGTGCCGGGCCAGGCGCCGGTGATGACGGGCCACCACAACGGCGTCGTCACGCTCAATGCCGAGGAGGCCGAGGACGCCGTGCGCGAACGCATCCGCGCCGAGATGCGCGAGCCCTACCGCACGCTGCTGGGCCACTTCCGCCACGAGATCGGCCACTTCTACTGGAACGTGCTGGTGCAGGACACGCCCTGGCTGGAGGGCTTCCGCCAGCTCTTCGGCGACGAGACGCAGGACTATGCCGCCGCCCTGCGCCACCACTACGACAACGGCCCGCCGGCCGACTGGGCGCTGCGCTACGTGACCAGCTACGCCAGCACCCATCCCTGGGAGGACTGGGCCGAGACCTGGGCCCACTACCTGCACATGGCCGACACCGCCGACACGGCCCTGAGCTTCGGCATCAATGCCACCAACGTCGAGTTGACCAGCGACCTCTTCGGGCCTGCCGACCTGTGGCAGCCCGAGCATCCCGACGCCGGCCGCTTCCTGGACTTCCTCAACGGCTGGGTGCGCCTGACCGGCGTGCTCAACGAGCTGTCGCGCAGCATGGGCCAGCCGGACTTCTACCCCTTCGTGCTGCCGCGCGCGGCGGTGGGCAAGCTGCAGTTCATCCACGAGGTGATCACGGCGCAGCGCGAGGACACGGCGGCCGCTGTTGCCACCTCGCCGCCGGCCGAGGCGCCGGCGCCGCTCAGCCCGGCGTGAAGGCGGGCAGCTTCTTCGGCACCGGCGTGTTCTTCAGCGCGGCGTAGACCGGCAGGCCCTGCCGGTAGCGCGGGTAGTCCTCGCCCTCGATCAGCGGCTGCAGGTAGCGCACCGCCGCCTCGGTGATGCCGAAGCCGTCCTCGCTGATGAACTCGCGCGGCATGGTGCGCTCGGCGTTGGCCACCTCCGCCAGCGGCACGCTGGCCAGTTGCCAGGCGTAGGGCGCGTCGCCGGTGCGCTCGATCGCGGCCATCACGGCGTTCTGCCCGGCCAGCGCCAGTTCCACCGCGTGGCGGCCCACCGCATAGGCCTGCTCGACGTCGGTGCGCGAGGCCACGTGGCGCGCCGCGCGCTGCAGGTAGTCGGCCACCGCCCAGTGCACCTTGTGGCCCAGCGCCGCCTTGACCATCTGCGCCACCACCGGCGCGGCGCCGCCCAGCTGCGCGTGGCCGAAGGCGTCGCGCGCGCCCTGCTCGGCCAGGAAGCCGCCGTCCGTGTGGCGGCAGCCCTCGGACACCACCACCGTGCAGCAGCCGTGCCGGCGCACCAGCGCGTCCACCCGCGCCAGGAAGCGCTCGCGGTCGAACGCGACTTCGGGGAACAGCACCGCCACCGGGATGCCGTGGCCGGCCACCAGGCCGCCGGCCGCGGCGATCCAGCCGGCATGGCGGCCCATCACCTCGATCACGAACACCTTGGTGGAGGTGGCGGCCATCGAGCGCAGGTCGAGCGAGGCCTCCAGCGTCGACACCGCGACGTACTTGGCCACCGAGCCGAAGCCGGGGCAGCAGTCGGTCAGCGGCAGGTCGTTGTCGATGGTCTTGGGCACGTGGATCGCGGCGAGCGGGTAGCCCATGGCCTGCGACAACTGGCTGATCTTGAAGCAGGTGTCGGCCGAATCGCCGCCGCCGTTGTAGAAGAAATAACCGATGCCGTGCGCGCGGAACACCTCGATCAGCCGCTCGTACTCGCGCCGGCTGTCCTCCAGCGACTTGAGCTTGTAGCGGCAGGAGCCGAAGGCGCCGGCCGGCGTGAAGCGCAGCGCGGCGATGGCCTCGGCCGGCTCCGCGCTCGTGTCGATCAGGTCCTCGGCCAGCGCGCCGAGGATGCCGTTGCGCCCGGCGTACACCGTGCCGATGCGCCCCGGGTGGTGGCGCGCCGTCTCGATCACGCCGCAGGCCGAGGCGTTGATCACCGAGGTGACGCCGCCGGACTGGGCGTAGAAGGCGTTGGGGGCGGTGGTCATGTGCAGTCTCCGTGGACGGGGGCGCGGGCCGCTTCGGCGGTGCAGCGCGCGCAGATGCAGGCGCGCCCGCGCGCCGCCGGCGGCACGCGGCGCAGCAGCGCATCGGGGAAGTCGGCGTCCATGCACCAGCAGCGGGGCATGGCCTCGCCGGGCGCGCGCGGCGCGGCCATCGCGCAGCCGTTGCCGGCGCCGCACAGGGGGCAGCGGGCGGTGTTCACGGCAGGTTCCGGCGCGGGCATGGCGCGATTCTGCTGCGCTGCGCGCGTACGGCCAACCCGTTCCCGCCGGACTCCGTACCATCGCCCCCTTGCCTCCTTCCAAGCCGACCCCCGCCGCCACGCCGCCGTCCGCCCGCACGGGCTGGCGCGATCCCCTGCTCCACATGCTGATCGCGCTGGCCTGCGCCTTCGCGCTCAGCCAGGCCTTCCGCACCCTGGGCGCGATGATGGCCACGCCGCTCATCTCCGCCTACGGGCTGAGCGCCCGGCAGCTGGGCCTGTGGTCCAGCGCCTTCCACCTGGGCTTCGGCCTGCTGCAGATCACCATGGGGCTCTCGCTGGACCTGTACGGCGTGCGCCGCACCGTCCTGTGTGCGTTCCCGATGGCCGTCGGCGGCGCCGCGCTGTGCGCCTTCGCGCCGGGCTTCGGCGCGCTGGTGCTGGGGCAGGCCCTGATCGGCATCGGCTGCGCGCCCGCCTTCCTGGCCTGCACCGTGTTCATCGCGCGGCACTTCGCGGCCGAGCGCTTCACCGCCATGTCGGGGCTGGCGATGAGCATCTCCGGCCTGGGCATCCTGTTCACCGGCACGCCGCTGGCGTGGCTGATCGAGACCTTCTCGTGGCGCGCCGGCTACGTGGCGCTGGGCGGCGTGGCGCTGCTGGCCTGGCTGGCCGTGTACTGGCGCGTGCGCGAGCCCGCGCCGCCGCGGCCGGCGCAGGAGGCCACCGGCAGCGCCCGGCCCTCGCTGCGCCAGGCGCTGCGCGAGATGCTGCCGCTGCTGCGCCTGCCGCACACCCGCGGCATCCTGTGCTTCGCCGCCGTGTCGTATGCCGCCTTCATCACGCTGCGCGGCCTGTGGCTCGGGCCGATGCTGCACGACCGGCATGCGCTGTCGCTGGTGGCCAGCGGCAACGTCGCGCTGGCGATGACGCTGACGGGCATCGTCGGCCCCTCGCTGTTCGGCCGGCTGGACCCGGGGCGTGCCCGCCGGCCGCGCTGGATGGCGGCCTGCGCCGGCCTCGGCGCCGCCCTGTTCGCCGTCATGGCGCTCACCGGGCAACTGTGGATCGACATCGTCCTGCCCGTCTTCTACGGCCTGCTGTCGGGCTACAACGTGCTGCAGTACGCCTACGTCAAGTCTTCCTACCCGGCGGCCGTCACCGGGCGCGCCATCGCGCTGCTCAACACCGCCATGTTCCTCGGCGTGGCGCTGATGCAGTGGCTCACCGGCGCGGTCGCCACCTGGGCCGCGCAGCAGGGCATCGAGCCGCTGCGCGCCGCCTTCCTCACCGTGGCGGCGATGCTGGCCGCCGGCGCTCTGGCCTTCGCGCGGATGCCGCAGGCGCGCACGGCGCCCGCGATGCCGGCGCCCTGAGGCCGGCGCGCCGCCCGCGGCTCAGGCCGGGCACAGCCCCGGCTGCCCGAACTGCCGGGGCACTGCGGCCGGCGCGGCCAGCGGCAGCGCGGCGGGGCGCGTGCCCGAGACGCTGATGCACGACGCCTCGAGCGCCGACACCAGCATGCGCCGGTGCTCGCGGCCCTCGAAGCGCTCGCCCGGCGCGAGCACGATGTCGCGCGGGTCGCGGTCCATCGTCACCCACACGCTGCCGCTGCGGCAGGTGATGCCGACGCCGGCGCCGTCGGGCAGCGTGAAGATCGCCCGGGCGGGCAGGCCGAGCTGGAAGCGGTTCGGATCGGTCGCCATGGGGTGCTCCTTTTGCATTCGCAATGGGAATGAATATAGTGAGCATGGCGCCGCTGTTCACGCGGTCATTCGGAACTCGTTGCATGCGTAGAGAGAATGCGAACAGCGAGCATGCGCTGCCTCCCCTGGAACTGCTCAGGAGCTTCGAGGCGGCCGCGCGCACGCTCAGCTTCACGCAGGCAGCCGGCGAGCTCAGCCTCACCCAGTCGGCCGTCAGCCGCCAGATCCAGCAGCTGGAGGCCAGCCTGGGCGTGCTGCTGTTCGAGCGCCGCCACCGCGCGCTGGCGCTCACCGAGGCCGGCCGCGTGCTGCAGCGCGCGGTGGTCGACAGCCTGGAGCGCCTGCGCGACGCCACCGCCCGGCTGCGCGCGGTGCCGCCGCCGCGGCAGGTGGCGCTGACCTGCACGCCGGGCTTCGCGACGCTGTGGCTCATTCCCCGGCTGGCGCGCTTCACCGCCACGCGGCCGCAGGTCGACGTGCGCCTGTCCGCCACGCTCGAGGTGCAGGACCTCGAGCGCAACCGCCTCGACCTCGCGGTGCGCTTCGTGCCGATCGCGCGCGGCACGGGGCCGGCGCTGTTCGAGGAGTCGGTGATGCCGCTGTGCGCGCCGGCGCTGGCCGGGACGCTGCGCACGCCGGCCGACCTGGCCCGGCACACGCTGCTGGCCATCGAGATGCCGAACCACGCCGAGGCCCCGACCTCCGACTGGGAGCCCTGGCTGCAGGTGATGGGCCTGCCCGAGCTGCGGATGAAGAACTCGCTGCGCTTCAGCCAGTACGCCGACGCGGTCGCCGCCGCCGTGGCGGGCCAGGGCGTGGTGATCGGCCGGCTGCCGCTGCTGCACGAGCTGGTGCACGGCGGGCAGCTGGTGGCGCCCTTCGGCGCCGGCGCGGCATCGCAGCGCGGCTACTTCATCGAGCGCGCGCGCCGCGCCGCCGGCAATGCCGACGCGCAGGACTTCGTGCGCTGGCTGCGCGCGGAGGCCGAGGCGGTGCCGGCTACTGGGCCTTGAGGCCGGCGCTCTTCACGAGCTTCGACCAGTAGTCCAGCTCGCTGCCGATGAGGGTGCCGAACGCGGCGGGCGTGTCCGGCTCGGCGGCGGTCATGCCCAGGTCCAGCAGCCGGTCCTTGACCTCCTGCTGCGCCATGATGCGCGCGAGGGTGCGGCTCCATCTGTCGACCAGCGCGGCGGGCAGGCCGGCGGGGGCGACGATGCCTTCCCATTCGCGGATCCCGAAGCCGGTGATGCCGCTCTCGGCGATGGTGGGCACCTCCGGCAGCGCCGCCAGCCGCGCCGGGCTGGTCACGGCCAGGGGCCGCAGCTTGCCGCCGCGCACCATCGGCACCGCCACCGAGGTGGTGGCGAACATCGCGTCCACCTGCCCGCCCAGCAGGCCCTGCACGGATTCGGAAGGCCCCTTGAAGGGCACGTGCAGCATCCGGGTGCCGGTGGTCTGGCAGAAGGCCGCGCCCAGCAGGTGCGCCGGCGAGCCGATGCCGCCCGAGCCGTAGGTGAGCGCGTCGGGCTGCGCGCCGGCCCGCTGCACCAGGTCGCGCACGGAACGCACCGGCGAGCCGGCCGGCACCACCAGCACGTTGTACAGCCAGGCCAGGTTGGCCAGCGGCGCCAGGTCGCGCTGCGTGTCGTAGGGCGTGCGGCCGAACAGCGCGGGCAGCACCGTGTGCGTGAGGAACATGATGCCCACGGTGTAGCCGTCGGGCGGCGCCTTGGCGACCGCGTCCAGGCCGATCATCCCGGTGGCGCCGGGGCGGTTCTCGACCACGACCGGCTGCTTCCATTCGTGCTGCAGGCGCTCGCCGACCACGCGCGCCAGCACGTCCGGCGGGCTGCCCGGCGGCAGCGGGACGATGATGCGGATGGGGCGGTTCGGGTAGTCGGCCTGGGCCGCGGCGGGTTGCGCGAGCGCGCAGGCGCCGAGGGCGCCCAGCAGTGCGCGGCGGTTCATCATCGTCATGGGTTGTCTCCGTTGTGGTGTGCCTTGCCTGCCCGTGCGCGCTCAGGCCGCCGAGGACACCGGCGGGAAGAAATGGACGCCGTACTCGCCGGCCACGCGCACCACCTCGGCCGGGCTGGCCATGTTGTGGATGCGCTGGTACAGCTCCACCAGCCGGCCGGCGGGCGCGGCCCAGAACAGGGCGGTCACGGGCTTGCCCGAGTTGTTGAAGAAGGCATGCGGCAGGCCGCGCGGCATGCGCACCAGGTCGCCCGCGGACGCCGAGCTCGTGCGCCCGTCCAGCAGCAGGTCGATGCGCCCGTCCAGCACGTAGATGTATTCGTCCTGCTCGGGATGCACGTGCGGCGGCACGAAGGTCTCCTCGGGGAAGGTGGCGTGCCAGGCGAAGCTGTCGTCGGTCATCTGCTTGGGCACGTACACCTGGCCCAGGATGTTCCAGGACACGCCGTCCATGCCGGTGTGCGCGCGCGTGATGTCGGGGCTTTCATTCATGGGTGGGGGCTCCTTGGGGCGAGGTCAGGCGGTCCAGGGTGGACTTGACCAGCGGGTTGGTGGATGCGAAGCGGGGCTTGAAGTGGCGGCGCGCCTCGGCCAGGTCCTGCTCGTCCCAGTAGCCGATCAGGATGCCGCCCTCGGTGATGCGCGGCTGCACCTCGACCGACTCGATGGTGCCGTCGGCCACCGTGGTGCGCTGGCGCGGCGCGCGCGCCCAGCGGAACAGCGCCTCGTGCAGCCGCGCGCGCACGGCCACGTGCTCGGGCGCCTCGGAGGCGCCCAGGTCCTCGAACTCGTTCGGGTCGGCGGCCAGGTCGAACAGCATCGGGCGGAAGTGCTCGAACAGCACGTACTTCCAGCGGCCGTCGAAGATCATGCGCATCCAGGCGTCGCGCGGCTTCACGCCCAGCTCGATGCGCGACTCCTGGAACGAGAAGTCGTACTCGCACACCACGTGCTCGCGCCAGTCGGCCGGCCGCCGGCCGAACAGCAGCGGCCGCAGCGAGCGCCCGTCCATCGCGTGCGGCAGCGCGGTGCCGCCGTACACGTCCAGGAAGGTGGGCGCCAGGTCGATCGCCTCCACCAGCGCGTCGCAGCGCGTGCCGCGCGCGGCGTCGGCGCGCGGGTCCGGGTCGTAGACGATCAGCGGCGTGCGGATCACCGGCTCGTGGAACAGGTCCTTCTCGCCCATCCAGTGGTCGCCCAGGTAGTCGCCGTGGTCGGCGCAGAAGACGATCATGGTCTCGTCCATCAGGCCGCGCTCCTCCAGGAAGGCGAACAGCACGCCCATCTGGTCGTCGATCTGCTTGATCAGCGCCATGTAGCCGGGCATGACCGCCTCGCGCACGCCTTCCTTCGAGAAGGTGCGCGAGACGCGGTGGTTCATCATGGCCCGGAAGACCGGGTGCGGATCGGCGCGTTCGCGCTCGCTGCGCACGGCCGGCAGCGCGTCCTCGGGGCCGTACATGCTGGCATAGGGCTCGGGTGCGATGTAGGGCCAGTGCGGCTTGATGTACGACAGGTGCAGGCACCACGGCTGCTCGCCGGCCTCGCGGATGAAGTCCATCGCGCGGCGCGTGATGTAGGGCGTCTCGGAGTGCTCATCCGGGATGCGCGCGGCGCGGTTGGAGTACTTGAGGAACCAGCCCGAGCGCAGGCGCCCTTCCTCGTCGACGGTGGCGTTGGCCCACTCCTCCCACGGGTTCTCGCCGTCGAAGCCGTTGGCGCGCAGGTAGTCGCTGTAGCTCGGGTCGGGGTTGTGGCCGGAGTAGGGATGGATGCCGTCGTCGCGCTCGTAGGGGTCGAAGCCGCACTCGGCGATGCGCACGCCGACGGTCGACTGCGGGTCGATGCCCAGCCGCGACATGCCGGCCAGGTCGGCGCGCATGTGCGTCTTGCCCACCAGCACCGAGCGCACGCCCAGCGGGCGCAGGTGGTCGCCGATGGTCGGCTCGCCGGCCTTGAGCGGCACGAAGTTCCAGCTCGCGCCGTGGCACTGCACGTAGCGGCCGGTGTAGTAGCTCATGCGCGAGGGGCCGCACACCGGCGACTGCACGTAGGCGCGGTCGAAGATCACGCCGCGCGCGGCCAGCGCGTCGAGATGGGGCGTGTGCAGCCGCGGGTGGCCGTAGCAGGACAGGTGGTCCGCTCGGAGCTGGTCGCACATGATGAAGAGGATGTTCCTGGCGCGTCGTGGGGACATGGGTTCCGCCGTGGTCTTGAGGTCGTGCATGGATGCTAGGCAGTGCCCCTGCGGCCGTGCTTCGCCATTTCTGATGCTGATAACCTCCGGTTATTGCGATGGAGGCACCCCCGATGCGGATGCAACAGCTGCACCTGCTGCTGGCCCTGGCCGAGACCGGCAGCCTGCGCGCGGCGGCCGAGACGCTGCACGTCAGCCAGCCGGCGCTGACCAAGGCGCTGCGGCAGCTCGAGGAAGAGTTCGGCGCCACCCTGGTGCAGCGCTCGCCCAAGGGGGCCCGCCTGGCGCCCGCCGGCGAGCTGCTGGCCGCGCGCGCCGCCTCCGCGCTGCGCGAGCTCGCCCGGGCGCGCGAGGAGGTGGCCTGGCACGTCGAGCGCACGCATGCCTCGATCGGCGTCGGCGTGTCGCCCGCGGCCGCGGCGCTGCTGGTTCCGGGCGCGGTGGCGCGCTTTTCCGCGCGCTGGCCGCAGGTGCACATCCGGCTGGTGGACACGCTCTATCCGCGCGCCTTCGCGCAGCTGCGGGCCGGCGAGCTGGACCTGGCGATCGGCCCCCTGCCCGGCGAGGGTGGTGGCCGCGACATCCTGATGCAGCCGCTGTTCGACAGCGACCTGGTGGTGGCCGCGCGCAAGGGCCACCCGCTGCAGCACGCGCGCCGCCTGGCACAGCTGGCGGATGCCGCCTGGGTGCTGACCGGGCCGGCCGGCGGACCGGGCGACCCGGCGCACCTGGGCCTCTGGCCCGCGGGCACGGCGGCGCCGGCCACGCCGCTGGTGTGCGAGTCCTTCTCCACCTTGCTGGCCGTGCTGTGCGAACTCGACTGCGTGGGCCTGATGCCGCACGGCTTCTTCGACTACTACGGCCCGCGCATGGGGCTGGTGCGGCTGCCGATCCGCGAGCCGCTGCCCGCCACGACGGTGCACGTGATGTGGCGCGCCGACGCTCCGCTCACCGTGCCGGCGCAGCGCCTGCTGGACGCCCTGCTGGAAGAAGCGCGCCGGCTGGCGCGGCGGGCCTCGGGCTGAGGCTCAGCGGGCGGGGCAGGCGCGCTCGATCAGCGCGCGCGTGTGCCGGTGCAGCGCCGCATCCGGCGAGATCCAGGTGCGCAGCAGGCTGAAGTGGTCGTCGCCGTCCGGCGCGAGGCAGGTGCCGGCATTGCCCGCTGCCTGCCAGGCCGCATGCATGTCCCGGTTCTGTTCGAGGAAGGCCGGCGTTTCGTCGCCGCCGACGGCGAACAGCGCCGGCGGCAGGCCGCCGCGCACGCGTCGCACGGGGGAGCGGCGAGCCGCGGCGGCGGCGTCCAGTCGCAGATTGGCGTTGAGCGTGGTGTCGACCAGCGGCGTGAGTTCATAGATGCCGCTGAGCGCGATCACCGCCGCGATCGGGCTGGCCGGCAGGCCGCGCGCCGGCCAGTCGGTCAGCGCCAGCTCCACCGCCAGGTGCGCGCCGGCCGAATGGCCGGCGACCACCAGCGGCAGTGCCCCGCCGGTCTCGCGCAGCACAGCAGGCACGGCCTCGCGCACCGCCTCGGTCAGCGCGTCCAGCGTGACCGACGGGCACAGCGGGTAGTTGGCCAGCGCCACGTGCAGCCCGAGCGCCGCCAGGCCCGGCGCCAGGAAGCGGAACAGCGCCTTGTCGCGCGACTGCCAGTAGCCGGCATGCAGGTAGAGCAGGGCGCCGCGCGCCGGCCCGGTTGCGGTGAACAGGTCGAGCGTCTGGCGCGGCTGCGTGCCGTAGGGCACGTCCAGCCGCGGCGCGCACTGCGCCACGGCCGCCCGGCCGTCGGCCTCGTAGCCGGCGAGCAGGGCCGCAAAGCCGGGGCGGGCCTGGCCTTCGACGTACTGGAACTGCGCGCTCACGGCGCCACGCGCCTCAGCCCGCGGCCTTGACCTTCAGCCGCCACGCATGCAGCAGCGGCTCGGTGTACCCGCTGGGCTGCTCGATGCCCTTGAACACGAGGTCCTGCGCGGCCTGGTAGGCGGCGCTGGTCTGGAAGTGGCCGGCCATCGGCTTGTACAGCGGGTCGCCGGCGTTCTGCTTGTCCACCACCGCGGCCATGCGCTCGAAGGTGGCGTTCACCTGCTCCTTTGTCACCACGCCGTGCAGCAGCCAGTTGGCGATGTGCTGGCTGCTGATGCGCAGCGTCGCGCGGTCTTCCATCAGGCCCACGTCGTGGATGTCGGGCACCTTGGAGCAGCCCACGCCCTGGTCGATCCAGCGCACCACGTAGCCCAGGATGCCCTGCACGTTGTTGTCCAGCTCGGCCTGCTTCTCGGCGTCGCTCCAGTCCGGCGTGGCGGTGATGGGCGGCTGCAGCAGGTCGGCCAGGATGCTGTCGCGCTCGGCCTCGGCGTCGATCTTCTCCAGCTCCTTCTGCACGTCGGCCACGTTGACCTGGTGGTAGTGCAGCGCGTGCAGCGTGGCGGCGGTGGGCGAGGGCACCCAGGCGGTGTTGGCGCCGGCCTTGGGGTGCGCGATCTTCTGCTTGAGCATGTCGGCCATCAGGTCGGGCATGGCCCACATGCCCTTGCCGATCTGCGCCTTGCCGCGCAGGCCGCAGTTCAGGCCGGTCAGCACGTTGTTCTTCTCGTAGGCGGCGATCCACTTGGTGTTCTTGATGTCGCCCTTGCGCAGCATCGGGCCGCCCTGCATGGCGGTGTGCATCTCGTCGCCGGTGCGGTCGAGGAAGCCGGTGTTGATGAAGGCCACGCGCGCCGGCGCGGCGGCGATGCAGGCCTGCAGGTTCACGCTGGTGCGGCGCTCCTCGTCCATGATGCCCAGCTTGACGGTGTCGGCCGGCAGGCCCAGCAGTTGCTCGACGCGGCCGAACAGCTCGTTGGCGAAGGCCACTTCGGCCGGGCCGTGCATCTTGGGCTTGACGATGTAGATGCTGCCGGTGCGCGAGTTGCGCAGGCCGTCGGCGCCCTTGCCCTGCAGGTCGGCCATGGCGATGGCGGTGGTGATCACCGCATCCATGATGCCTTCCGGAATCTCCTTGCCCTCGCCCCAGAGGATGGCGGGGTTGGTCATCAGGTGGCCCACGTTGCGCACGAACATGAGCGAGCGGCCGTGCAGCCTGACCTCGCCCTTGCCGTCGGGCGCGGTGTAGACGCGGTCGGCGTTCAGGCGGCGGGTGAAGGTCTTGCCGCCCTTGCTCACCTTCTCGGTCAGCGTGCCGAGCTGGATGCCGAGCCAGTTGCCGTAGGCCAGCACCTTGTCCTGCGCGTCCACCACGGCCACGGAGTCCTCCAGGTCGAGGATGGTGGACAGAGCCGCCTCGACGATCACGTCGCTCACGCCGGCCGGGTCGGTCTTGCCGATGGGCGTGCTGCGGTCGATCCGGACGTCGAGGTGGATGCCGTTGTGCTTCAGCAGCACCGACGAGGGGTTCGCCGCGTCGCCCTGGTAGCCGGCGAAGGCGGCCGGGTCCTGCAGGCGCGTGCTGCTGCTGTGCAGTGCGACGACGAGCTGGCCGTCCTTGACGCTGTAGCCGGTCGCGTCCTTGTGCGAGCCGTTCTCCAGCGGCGCGGCCTGGTCGAGCACTTCGCGCGCGAAGGCGATCACCTTGGCGCCGCGCACCGGGTTGTAGCCCTTACCCTTCTCGGCGCCGTCGGTCTCCGGGATGGCGTCGGTGCCGTACAGCGCGTCGTACAGCGAGCCCCAGCGCGCGTTGGCGGCGTTGAGCGCGTAGCGGGCGTTGAGGATCGGCACCACCAGCTGCGGGCCGGCCTGCAGGGCCAGCTCGGCGTCGACGTTCGCGGTGGTGGTCTTCACGCCCTTCGGCTGCGGCAGCAGGTAGCCGATCTTCTCCAGATGCGCGCGGTAGGCGGGCATGTCCGTGACGGGGCCCGGGTGGGCCTTGTGCCAGGCGTCCATCTCGGCCTGGATGCGGTCGCGCTCGGCCAGCAGGGCGGCGTTCTTGGGCGCGAGGTCGTGGACGATGGCATCGAAGCCCTTCCAGAAGGGCTCGCTTTGCAGGCCGACCGTGGGCAGCACCTTGTCTTCGATGAAGCGGTACAGCTCGGTCGCCACCTGCAGGCGCTGGGTCGTGGTGCGTTCGGTCATGGGGACTCTCGGACGGGAGGGCGGCGGGGCCGCCGGAAGGTTGCTAGAAAACAGGGGATCGCGTGCGCGCGACAAGCATGACGCCGACGCTCGAACCACACTGTATTTGATACCACGGCAAAGATTAATGGCCGGGTAATCCAATAATTTGTGACTTAAATGAATGTAATCAAGCCCCTGCACATCGGCATCGTCGGCTGCTCCGCTGAGGGCGCGGCCCTGTGCTACCGCACGATCTGCGCCGAGGCCCCGGCGCTGCTCGGGCCGCACGCGCATCCGGAGGTGTCGGTGCACACGCCCTCGCTGGCCGGCTACGTCGCCTGCCTGGAGCGCGGCGACCTGCAGGGCGTGGGCGAGCTGATGCTCGACTCGGCCCGCAAGCTGGCGGCCATCGGCGCGGACTTCCTGGTCTGCCCGGACAACACCATCCACCAGGCCTTCGCGCACGTGGCGCCGCGCTCGCCGAAGCCGTGGCTGCACATCGCCGAGGTGGTGGCCGACGAGGCCGCGCGCCGGGGCCTGCGGCGCATCGGCATCAGCGGCACGCGCTGGCTGGTCGACAGCGAGGTCTACCCGGCCGCCTTCGATGCGCGCGGGCTGGCGTGGCTGCGGCCTTCCGAGGCGGAGCGCGACGAGATCCAGCACGCGATCATGGACGTGCTGGTGCCCGGGCTGGAAGGGCCGCCGCGCGAGGCGGCCGTCGCCTGCTTCCAGCGCGTCTTCGCCGGCATGAAGGAGGCCGGCTGCGACGCGGTGGTGCTGGGCTGCACCGAGATCCCGCTGGTGATGAGCGACACCAACTCGCCGCTGCCCACGCTCGACTCGACCCGGCTGCTGGCGCGCGCGGCGCTGCGGCGGTCGGTCGACGCCGGCTGATTTGCGCGATCCGTCCGGGTGCGCCAGACTGCGCCGGCCATGAGCCTCCCGCCGCCGGCCACCCTCGACGCGCTCACCGACGTCAACCTCGCCGACCTGCTGGACTCGGCCGGCCTCTCGCGCCTGCACGGCACGCCGTTCGGCCGCCTGCTGCGGCCCCCGGCGCGCCGCTTCGCCCGGGTGGCGCACGAGTTCGACCGGCGGGTGGGGGCGCACGGCCTGTCGCAAGGCAGCGCCTGGCTGATGGCGCAGATGACGGCGGGCCTGCGCACGACGGGTGCCGAGCAGGTCCCGGCGCACGGCCCGGTGGTCATCCTGGCGAACCACCCGGGCATGACGGACACCGTCGCGCTGTTCTCCAGCCTGCCGCACCGGCCCGACCTGCGGGTGATCGCGCAGGACCGGCCCTTCCTGCGCGCCCTGCCGCACGTGGCGCGGCAGCTGATCTTCCTGCCCGGGGACGCGTCCGGCCGCATGGCGGCGCTGCGCGCCGGCGCCCGGCACCTGCAGGAGGGCGGCGCGCTGCTGACCTTCCCCGCGGGGGAGATCGAGCCCGACCCGGCCGCCTTCGGCCTGGAACGCGCGCTGGCCTCGCTGGAGAGCTGGTCCGACAGCTACCGCCTGTTCGCCCGCCTGGTGCCCGGCACACGCTTCGTGCCCACGCTGGTGAGCCATGTCATCTCGCCCGCCGCGCAGCGCCATCCGCTCACCCTGCTGCGGCGCACGCCGCCCAACCGCGAGAAGCTGGCGGCGGCGCTGCAGATCACGCTGCCGCGCTACCGCAACGGCGTGGCCCGGGTGCGCTTCGGCACGTCGCACCTGGCGGACCGGGAGGGACTGCCGCAACTGGGCGCAGGCATGGCCGCGCAGATGCGGCAGCTCCTGCTCGCGCACGACGCGGAGGCGGCCGGATGTCCGTGATCCAGGCGCGCTCGTGCTGGCTGGCCGAACCCGGCCGCGCCGAACTGCGCGCCGAGACGCTGCCGGCGCCCGGCCCCGGCGAGGTGCGGGTGCGCGCCCTGCACAGCGGCATCAGCCGGGGGACCGAGACGCTGGTGTTCCGCGGCGAGGTGCCCGAAAGCGAGTTCGACCGCATGCGCGCGCCCTTCCAGCAGGGCGCGTTCCCGGCGCCGGTGAAGTACGGCTACAGCAGCGTGGGCGTCGTCGAGGAGGGGCCGCCCGAATTGCAGGGCCGCACGGTGTTCTGCCTGCACCCGCACCAGTCGCACTACGTGGTGCCGGCCGAGGCGGTGCACCCGCTGCCGGACGGCGTGCCGCCCGAACGCGCGGTGCTGGCGGCCAACCTGGAGACGGCGGTCAACGCCCTGTGGGACGCCGCGCCGCGCGTGGGCGACCGGATCGCCGTGGTGGGTGGCGGCACGGTCGGCCTGCTGGTCGCGTGGCTGGCGGCGCGGCTGCCGGGCTGCCAGGTGCAGGTCGTGGACACGCAGGCCGGCAAGGGCGGTGTCGCGGAGCGGCTGGGCGCGGACTTCGCCGTGCCCGCGGTGGCGCGGCGCGAGGCCGATCTCGTGATCCACGCCAGCGGCCACCCCGAGGGCCTCGCCACCGCGCTGGACCTCGCCGCGTTCGAGGCCACCGTACTGGAACTGAGCTGGTACGGCTCGCGCCCGGTGAGCTTGCCGCTGGGCGCGGCTTTCCACGCGCGCCGGCTGGTGCTCAAGAGCTCGCAGGTCGGCCACGTCGCCGCCGCGCAGCGCGCGCGATGGAGCCATCGCCGGCGCTTCGAGCTGGCGCTGTCCCTGCTGGCCGATCCCGCGCTCGACGCGCTGGTCACTGGCGCCTCGCCCTTCGACGAACTGCCCTCGGTGCTGGCCCGGCTCGCCGCATCCGGCGTCGACGGCACCCTCTGCCACCGCATCGACTACCCCTGATCCGCAAGCCCATGTACAGCGTCAACGTCCGCGACCACTTCATGATCGCCCACAGCTTCCGCGGCGAGGTCTTCGGCCCCGCGCAGCGCCTGCACGGCGCCACCTACGTGGTGGACCTGGAACTGCGCCGGCCCGAACTGGACCCGGACGGCATCGTGGCCGACATCGGCCTGCTCACCGCGATGCTGCGCGCCGTGCTGGCCGAGCTGAACTTCCGCAACCTCGACGAGGAATCGGTCTTCCTCGGCCGCAACACCACGACCGAGTTCCTGGCCCGCGCCGTGTTCGACCGCGCCGCCGCGCGGATCGCCGCGGGCGAACTGGGACCGCATGCCGGCGGCCTGCGCGCGATGAAGGTGACGCTGCACGAGTCGCACGTCGCCTGGGCTGCCTACGAGGGCGAACTGCCCGCGGCACCCCGTTCCTGAGGGCGCAGGCGCCGTGCCGTCCGTGGTCTTCGTGGTGCCGGGCGACCTGGACACCCGCACGGGCGGCTATGCCTACGACCGGCACATCATCGAGGGGCTGCGCGATGCGGGCTGGACGGTGGACGTCCTGGCGCTGGCCGACGGCTTCCCCTGGCCCGATGCGGCCGCGCTGGCCGATGCGGCCGAACGGATCGCGGGCCTGCCCGGCGGCAGCCTGGTGGTCGTCGATGGCCTGGCCTTCGGCGCGCTGCCCGAACTCGCCGCCCGCCATGCGCAGCGGCTGGCTTGGGTGGCGCTGGTGCATCACCCGCTGGCGCTGGAAACGGGGCTGGGCGAGGCGCAACGCCGGCAGCTTCTCGACAGCGAGCGGCGCGCCCTGGCGGCGGCGCGCCGGGTGATCGTCACGAGCCACGCGACGGCGCGCGCGCTGCAGCGCGACTACGGCGTGCCGCCGGCGCGCATCCACGTGGTGGAGCCGGGGACCGTGCCCGCCGCTGCGCATGAACGCCCGGCCGGCGACGGCCTGTCGCTGCTGTGCGTGGCCGCCGTGACGCCGCGCAAGGGACACGGCGTCCTGATCGACGCCCTGGCCGGACTTCAGGACCGCGCCTGGACGCTGCGCTGCGTCGGCAGCCTTGCGCGCAGCCCGGACACGGTCCATGCACTGCGCCACGCCATCGCGGCGCACGGCATGGCGCAGCGCGTGCATCTGGATGGCGAAGTGGACGCGGACCGGCTGGCCCGGCACTACGCGCAGGCCGATGCCTTCGTCCTGCCGTCCTTCCACGAGGGCTACGGCATGGCGCTGGCCGAGGCGATGGCGCACGGCCTGCCCGTCGTGAGCACGACAGCCGGCGCCATCACCGACACCGTGCCGGCCGAGGCCGGCGTGCTGGTGCCGCCCGGCGACGTGCCGGCGCTGCGGGTCGCGCTGGCCCGCCTGCTGGACGATCCTGCCTGGCGTGCGTCGCTGGCCCGCGGCGCGCGGGCCGCCGGCGCGCGCCTGCCCGGCTGGCGCGAGGCGGCCGCGCGCTTCGCCGAGGCATTGCGGCTGCCATGAGCGGATTCAGCGCCGACTGGCTGGCCCTGCGCGAGCCCTTCGACCGCCGGGCGCGCGCGGCGGCCATCGACGCGTTCGCGCTGCCTGCGTTGGCGCAGCGGTGGCGTGCAGCGCGCGGCGGCGCGGGGCCGTCGGTGCTCGATCTGGCCTGCGGCAGCGGCTCGAACTTCCGGGCGCTTGCGCCGCGGCTCGGGCCGGGCCAGCGCTGGCGGCTGGTCGATCACGACCCCGCCCTGCTGGCGGCCGTGCCCGGCGCGCTGGCGGCATGGGCGGAACACCAGGGCTACACGCTGCGCGGAATCGGCGCGGACGCCATCGGCATTGACGGGCCCGGTTTCGGCGCCGAGGTCACATTGGAAGCGCTGGACCTGGCGCACGACCTGCACCGCCTCGAGTTGGCGGACACGCAACTGGTGACGGCCTCCGCGCTGCTCGACCTCGTGTCGGCCGCCTGGCTGGAGGCGCTGGTCGGACACGCACGCGACGCGCAGGCGGCGATGCTGTTCGCGCTGAGCGTCGATGGGCGCGTGGGCTGGACGCCCGCCGATCCGGCGGACGCCGCCATCGACCGCCTGTTCGCCGCGCACCAGCGGCGCGACAAGGGCTTCGGCCCCGCGCTGGGCGCGCAGGCGCCGGCCGTGGCCAGCCGCCTCATGGGCGATGCCGGCTACGTGGTGCAGCAGGTGTCCAGCGACTGGGACATCGAAGGCGACGACGCCATGCTGGCCGCGATGGTCGATGGCATGGCGCAGGCCGCCAGGGAACAGGCCGGGGCCGTCGACAGGGCGCTCGTCGACGCCTGGCAGGCGCGGCGCCACGCGATGCGGCGCTCCACTTGCCTGAATGTCGGTCACATCGACCTTTTCGCGAAAGTGCGACCATGAGCATCCACCAACCGTTCACGCTGAGCCTGTCGAAGCGCCGCACCCGGCTTCGACCCTTCGGCAAGCTCAGGACAGGCCAAGCTCAGCCCGAGCGGTTGTCGTTGATCGAACGCCGATCCGCACTAGCCGCGCAGGTCCAGGTCCCAGAGCTGATCGACGCCCATCGGATGGACGCGATGCGCCGGCCGCGCGCAGTCGGCCAGCCGCGCCGGGCCGTCGAAGCGCAGCCCCGGCCGGCCGTTACCGACCAGCAGCGGCGCCACCGACAGGTGCAGCCGGTCGAGGCAGCCCTGCGCGAGAAAGCGCGACACCGTCACCCCGCCACCCTCGACGAAGATGCGCCGCAGGCCGCGCGAGCGCAGCGCGGCTACCGCGCGCGCCGCGTCCGGCGTGCCGTCGTCGTCGCGCAGCAGGCCCGGCACCGCCAGCACCCGGCCGGCGCCCGCCCGCGCCTCCGCCTGCGATCGCCAGCGGGCATCGCACAGCCACAGCGTGGGCGCGCTGCGGTCCACGAACACTTGCGCCGAGGCGACGCGCTCCGCCAGGCCGGCGCGCGGGTCCAGCAGCACCCGCGTCGGGTTCGGGCCCGGCACCTTGCGCGTGGTCAGCAGCGGGTTGTCGGCCGCCACCGAGCCGGCGCCCAGCAGCACCACCTCGCTCAGCGCGCGCAGGCGGTGCAGGTGGACGATGTTCTCCGGCCCGTTGATGAAGCGGGATTCGCCGGTGCGCGTCGCCACGCAGCCGTCCAGGCTCTGCCCGAGCTGGCCGACCACCCAGCCCCCCGTGCGCGCCTGGATGTCCAGCAGCGGCTTGAAAAGCGCGAACAGCGCACGCGCCGCGTCGGCCCAGGCGCCGCGCAGCGCCCAGCCCGCGTCGGGCTGCCAGTCCAGCGCCTCGCCGGAAGAGGCGGGGGGCGCGCCGTGGGCCTGGCGCAGCAGCAGCGCCCACAGCGCCTCGGCCGAGCCGGGCTGCGCGTGCGCAGGCCGCTCCGCCGAAGCGGCGGCCGCGTGCAGGGGGGATGGATCGGCTGGCAACCGTGCCGACTGTGACGGCTCGGCCCGAAACGCGCAATCCTTCGCACGGCGCCGTCGCGGACAATCGCCGCATGTCTCTTCCCGCTCCCGCCGTCCTGATCAGCGAGGTCGGCCCGCGCGACGGCCTGCAGTCGGTGAAGGCCACCATGCCCACGGCCGACAAGCTGCGCTGGATCGACGCGCTGCACGCCGCCGGCCTGCGCGAGATCGAGGTCGCCTCCTTCGTCCCCGCGAAGCTGCTGCCGCAGATGGCCGACGCCGCCGAGGTGGTGCGCCACGCCGCCGCGCTGCCCGGCCTGACCGCGATGGCGCTGGTGCCCAACCGCAAGGGCGCACAGGCGGCGCTGGCGGCCGGCGCGCACAAGCTCACCATGCCGGTGTCGGCCAGCCGCGCCCACTCGCTGGCCAACGTGCGCAAGACTCCCGAGGAGATGGTCGAGGAGGTGCGCGCCATCGACGCGCTGCGCCGCGAGCTGGCCCCCGGCGCGGGCCTGGAGGCCGGCATTTCCACCGCCTTCGGCTGCACGCTGCAGGGCGCGGTCGACGAGGACGACGTGATCCGCCTGGCCGTGCTGTGCGCCGAGGCGGGCGCCGACGAGGTCGGCCTGTCGGACACCGTCGGCTACGCCAACCCGGCGCAGGTGCGCCGCCTGTTCCGCCGCCTGCGCAGCGAGCTGGGCGGCAAGGCGGGCGCGGCCCACATGCACAACACCCGCGGCCTGGGCCTGGCCAACTGCCTGGCGGCGTGGGAGGAGGGCGTCACCACCTTCGACGCCTCGCTCGGCGGCCTGGGCGGCTGCCCCTATGCGCCCGGCGCCTCCGGCAACGTGGTGACGGAGGACCTGGTCTTCATGTTCGAGGCGATGGGTGTGCCCACCGGTGTCGATCTGCAGCGCCTCCTGGCCGCGCGCCGGCCGCTGATGGCCGGCCTGCCCGGCGAGCCGGTCTACGGCATGACGCCCGAGGCCGGGCTGCCCAAGGGCTTCGTTCAACGAGGAATCCAGTCATGACAGACAGCGCCGCCGCCCCGCTGCCCTACGCGGGCATCCGCGTGGTCGAGTTCACCCACATGGTCATGGGGCCCACCTGCGGCCTGCTGCTGGGCGACCTCGGCGCCGAGGTCATCAAGGTCGAGCCGGTGGAGGGCGACGCCACACGCCGCCTGCTGGGCTCCGGTGCGGGCTTCTTCCCCGCCTTCAACCGCAACAAGAAGAGCATCGCGCTGGACCTGAAGTCGCCCGAGGGCATCGCCGCGGCTAAGAAGCTCATCGCCACCGCGGACGTCGTGAGCGAGAACTTCAAGCCCGGCACGATGAAGAAGCTGGGCCTGGACTACGACAGCCTGAAGGCCGACCACCCGCGCCTGGTCTACGTGAGCCACAAGGGCTTCCTGCCCGGCCCATACGAGCACCGCACCGCGCTGGACGAGGTGGTGCAGATGATGGGCGGCCTGGCCTACATGACCGGCCGCGCCGGCGACCCGCTGCGCGCCGGCACCAGCGTCAACGACATCATGGGCGGCCTGTTCGGTGCCATCGGCGCGATGGCCGCGCTGCGCCAGCGCGAGCAGACGGGCCGCGGCTGCGAGGTGCAGTCGGCACTGTTCGAGAACAACGTCTTCCTGGTGGCGCAGCACATGATGCAGTTCGCCGCCACCGGCAAGGCGGCCGACCCGATGCCCGGCCGCATCTCGGCCTGGGGCATCTACGACGTCTTCACCGTGAAGGACGGCGAGCAGATCTTCCTGGCGGTCGTCAGCGACAAGCAGTGGCAGATCTTCTGCAAGGCCTTCGGACTGGACGAACTGCTGGCCGATCCGCGCCTGTCCACCAACAACGACCGGGTGCGCGCCCGCGAGTGGATGATGCCGCTCTTGCGCTCGCACCTGGCCGGCCGCAGCGCCGGCGAACTGGCGGCCGTGTTCGAGGCCAACGAGCTGCCCTTCGCGCCCATCACCCGGCCGCAGGAGCTGTTCGACGACCCGCACCTGAACGCCAGCGGCGGCCTGGCGCCTGTGCGCATGAACGACGGCCACATGGCGAAGGTGCCGCTCCTGCCCTTCACCCTGGGCGGCGAGCGGCCCGGCATCCGCCTGCAGCCGCCGGCCATCGGCGAGTCCACCGATGCGCTGCTGCGCGAGCTGGGCTACGGCGAGGACGAGATCGCGCGGCTGCGCGCGGACGGCGCCGTGCGCTGAAGGTCCGCGACGTTGGACCGCCTGACCCAGCTCGAGACCTTCGTCGCCGTCGCCGCGCGCGGCAGCCTCACCGCCGCCGCCAAGGCCGAGGGCGTGGCGCCGGCCGTCATCGGCCGCCGGCTCGACGCGCTGGAGGAGCGCCTGGGCGTGCGGCTGATGCTGCGCACCACGCGGCGCCTGACGCTCACGCACGAGGGCAGCGCCTTCCTGGAGGACTGCCAGCGCCTGCTGACCGAGCTGGCCAACGCCGAGGCCAGCGTCAGCGCCGGCCGAGTCAAGGCCAGCGGCCACCTGCGCGTGACGGCGCCGGCCGGCTTCGGCCGCCGGCACGTGGCGCCGCTGGTGCCGCGCTTCCATCAACTGCATCCGGAGGTGACGATCTCGCTGAACCTGAGCGACCGCGTCATCGACATGGCCGGCGAGCACTTCGACTGCGCGGTGCGCGTGGGCGACCTGCCCGATTCCTCGCTGGTGAGCATGCGGCTGGCCGACAACCGCCGCCGCTGCGTTGCCACGCCCGACTTCCTGCGCCGCCACGGCGTGCCCCGGCATCCGACGGACCTGGCGCGCTTCGCCTGCCTCACGCTCAGCAGCGACGCCTCGCAGACCCGCGGCTGGGCATTCAGCGTCCCGCAGGAGGGTGGCGAGGGCCATGAGGTGATCCACCTCAAGCCCGTCGGCCCGCTCGACTGCTCCGACGGCCAGGTGCTGCACGACTGGTGCCTGGCCGGCCACGGCATCGCCTGGCGCAGCACCTGGGAGGTGGAGGCCGAGATCGACGCCGGCCTGCTGGTGCCGGTGCTGGACGAATTCGCGGCGCCGCCCAACGGCATCTACGCCGTGTTCCCGCAGCGCAAGCACCTGCCGCTGCGGGTGCGGCTGTGGCTGGACTTCCTCAAGGCGCACTACGCGCGGCCGGATTACTGGGGCAGCGGCGGCCGCTGAGCGGCCGGCGCCGCCCTGGCGCGCTTCGCGCCGCCGCTGGGGCATTTCGTCGCATGCACCCCGGGCCCGCGGGGCGGGCGCGGCACAATGCCCGCCTCCCCCACGACACACTCCCTGCGAGGACCGTCCGATGACCCTCGAAGCCATCCTGGCCTACCTGCACATCCTTGCCATCCTGACGATGGTGGTCTTCCTCTCCAGCGAGGCGGCGCTGTGCCGCATGGAATGGATGAATGCCAAGGTCGTCGAGCGCCTGGCGCGGGTCGACATGGTCTACGGCATCGCCGCCGTGACCGTGCTGGCCACCGGCATCGCGCGCACCGTCTGGGGCATCAAGGGCTCGGCCTGGTACTGGACCAATCCGCTGCTGCACGTGAAGCTCACGCTGTTCGTCATCGTGGGCGTGATGTCGATCTTCCCCACGATCAGCTACCTGCGCTGGCGCCGGCGGCTGCGCGCCGACGGCACGCTGCCCGCCGAGGCCGAGGTGCGCAAGACGCGCCGGCTGGTGATGATCCAGGCGCACCTGGTGGCGCTCATCCCGCTGTTCGCCGTGTTCCTGGCGCGCGGCTTCGGATAGAAGGCGGACGAAAACAAGCCCCGCACCGGCGGGGCCTTGTCCTTCGGGCCGCTGCGCGGGGCCGGCTCGTCAGGCGGCCTTGTTGCTGAGGCATTCCTTCATGAAGGCCTTGCGCTCGTCGCCCTTGAGCGCCTTGGCCTTGGGGTCGGCGTTGCAGGACTTCATCCTGTCCTGCTGCGTCTGCTTGGCGGCCGAGAGGCACTGCTTCATGAAGGCCTTGCGCTCGTCGCTCGTCTTGTCGCCGGCCTCGGCGTTGCAGGTCTTCATCTTGTTCTGCTGTGCCGTCGGGGCCTTGTCCTGCGCATGGGCGGCGGTGCCGAAGGCCAGGCAGGCACCGAGGGCGGCGAGGGAGAGGAGCTTCTTCATGGTGTGTGGTCTTCCTGAGCAGTGGATGGAAGGTGGCCGGGCCTTGCCGGCCGGGCCGGATTCTCCAGGCCCGGGCCCTCAACGTCCACCCTGCCGCATCGGCTGACCTGAGTCCACCCGTCCGGCGAGTTTGCCCCCCATAAAATCCCGCGATGCTTACCGTCAAACAGGATCTGCTGGCCGCCCTGGCCGACGCGCTGGAGGCGCTGTCGCCCGGCGCGGGCGCGCGGGCCGCCTTCGAATCCCCCAAGGTCGCCGCCCACGGCGACCTGGCCTGCACGGCCGCCATGCAGCTGGCCAAGCCCCTCAAGAAGAATCCCCGCCAGCTCGGCGAGGAACTGCGCACGGCCCTGCTGGCCGCGCCCGCCTTCGCGCAGTGGGCCGATGCGGTCGAGATCGCCGGTCCGGGCTTCCTCAACATCCGGCTGAAACCCGCCGCCAAGCAGCAGGTGGTGCGTGAGGTGCTCGAGGCCGGCGAGGCCTTCGGCCGCAAGCCGGAGGCGAGCGGCGAGAAGGTGCTGGTCGAGTTCGTCTCGGCCAACCCCACCGGCCCGCTGCACGTGGGCCACGGCCGCCAGGCCGCGCTGGGCGACGCCATCTGCAACCTGCTGGCAACGCAGGGCCGGCCGGTGTGGCGCGAGTTCTACTACAACGACGCCGGCGTGCAGATCCAGACCCTGGCCACCAGCACGCAGCTGCGCGCCAAGGGCTTCAAGCCGGGCGACGCCGAATGGCCCGAGGCCGCCTACAACGGCGAGTACATCCAGGACATCGCGAACGACTTCCTGGCGAAGAAGACGGTGAAGTCCGACGACCGCGAATACACCGCCAGCGGCGACCCGGACGACCTGGACTCGATCCGCCAGTTCGCCGTCGCCTACCTGCGCCACGAGCAGGACCTGGACCTCAAGGCCTTCCAGGTGCGCTTCGACCACTACTACCTCGAATCGAGCCTGTACGCCAGCGGCCGCGTCGAGGCCGCGGTGAAGAAGCTGGTCGCGGCGGGCAAGACCTACGAGCAGGACGGCGCCCTGTGGCTGAAGACCACCGACTACGGCGACGACAAGGACCGCGTCATGCGCAAGCAGGACGGCACGTACACCTACTTCGTGCCCGACGTCGCCTACCACCTCGCCAAGTGGGAGCGCGGCTTCCACCAGGTGGTCAACATCCAGGGCACCGACCACCACGGCACCATCGCGCGCGTGCGCGCCGGGCTGCAGGCGGCGGGCGAGGGCATCCCCGAGGGCTACCCGGACTACGTGCTGCACACCATGGTGCGCGTGATGCGCGGCGGCCAGGAGGTCAAGATCAGCAAGCGCGCCGGCAGCTACGTCACGCTGCGCGACCTGATCGAGTGGACCAGCAAGGACGCGGTGCGCTTCTTCCTGCTCAGCCGCAAGCCCGACACCGAATACACCTTCGACGTCGACCTGGCGCTGGCGCAGAACAACGACAACCCGGTCTACTACGTGCAGTACGCCCATGCGCGCATCTGCTCGGTGCTCGACAAGGAAGGCACCGACCCCGCCGCGCTGAAGGACGTGGACCTTTCGTCCCTGGCGACCGAGGCCGCCCAGCCGCTGATGCTGCTGCTGGCGAAGTACCCCGACATGCTGGCCGCCGCCGCGCGCGACTTCGCGCCGCACGACGTCGCCTTCTACCTGCGCGAGTTGGCCGCGGCCTACCACAGCTACTACGACGCCGAACGCATCCTGGTCGACGACGAAGCCGTGAAGAAAGCCCGCCTCGCCCTCGTCGCCGCCTGTGCGCAGGTGCTGCACAATGGCTTGGCTGTGCTCGGCGTGAGCGCTCCGCGCAAGATGTAGAGAAACATGGGACCCATGAGAAGCAGACAACGAGGGAACACCGTCATCGGCCTGATCGTGGGCCTGGTGCTCGGGCTGGGCATCGCGCTGGGCGTGGCGGTGTACGTCACCAAGGTGCCGGTGCCCTTCCTCGCCAAGAACCAGCCGCGCGGCGCCGAGCAGGACGAGGCCGAGGCGCGCAAGAACCGCGACTGGGACCCCAATTCGCCGCTGGCCGGCAAGCCGCAGGCCCCGCGCACGCCGGCGCCCACCGCCAGCGGCACCGTGGCGCCGCCGGGCGACGCGGCCACGGCGGCGGCCGGCCAGCTCAATTCGCCGGTGCCCGCCCCGGTGGTGGTGGCGCCGGCACGGCCGGCGGCCCCCGCGTCCGGCGACCCGCTCGGCGACTTCGCCCGCTCGCGAGCCGGCGGCGGCGCCGGGACGCAGGTGGCCGCGGCGCCCGAAGCGACGGGGCCGGACCCCTTCGTCTACTTCGTGCAGGCCGGCGCCTTCCGCGGCACCGACGAGGCCGAGGCCCAGCGCGCCAAGCTCTCGCTGATGGGCGTGGAGGCCAAGATCACCGAACGCGAGCAGGCCGGCCGCACCGTCTACCGCGTCCGTGCCGGCCCCTTCAACAAGAAGGACGACGCCGATCGCCTGAAGGACCGGCTGAGCACCGGCGGCTTCGACGCCGCGCTCGTGCGCGTGCAGCGCTGAATGCCCCCCGCCGGGGAACTCCCCGGCCCACGCGCCGCTCTGTCCGCGGCACAGGAGAAACACCTTGACCATGAACCGACGTGACTTTTCGCTCGCCACCGCCGCCGCGGCGGCCCTGATGCCGCTGGCCGGCACCGCCCAGGCCCAGGGCGCCTTCGCCCCCGGCAAGGACTACGTGGTGCTGGGCAAGCCGGCCCCGGTCGATGCGCCGGCGGGCAAGATCGAGGTGGTCGAGTTCTTCTCGTACAACTGCCCGCACTGCGCCGCCTTCGAGCCGCAGTTGGAAGCCTGGGTCAAGAAGCTGCCCGCGAACGTGGTCTTCCGCCGCATCCCCGTGCCCTTCGTGGGCAACGACGTGCAGGCCAAGCAGAAGCTCTACTACACGCTGGAAGCGCTGGGCAAGATCGACGCGTTCCAGATGAAGGTCTTCCAGGCCATCCACCAGGAGCGCCAGCGCCTGTTCGGCGACGAGGCCATCCTCGCCTGGGCCGGCCAGCAGAGCGGCCTGGACGCCAAGCAGTTCGCCGACACCTACAAGTCCTTCAGCGTGGCCGGCAAGGTCAAGCGCGCCACGCAGATGACCGACGCCTACAAGGTGGCCGGCGTGCCGGCGCTGGGCGTGGCCGGCCGCTGGTACGTGGACGGCGAACTGGCCGGTTCGCTCGGCCGTGCGCTGCAGATCACGGATTCCCTCATCGGCCAGGCCAGAAAGTGAACCACCCCCAGTCTTCGCGGACTTCGTTCCGCTTCGCCAACCCCCTCGAGGGGGCACACGCGACGGCCCGGCGGAGCCGGTTCCGTGCGTGTTCCCGCATGGCCTGCTCCGCGGCCTCCTGATTGGCGGCAACGCCCCTGCCCAAAGCCCGCGCCCGCGGGCTTTTGTCCTTGAGGGCCGTCCGTTCCGCGAAAGGTCGCGGCATACAATGCCAGCAAGTTTCGTGCCTTTATGACATTCCCCTTGATGCACCTCCCCGCCGCCTCCTTCCGCCGCCTGGCCCGCCTGCTGTTCCTGGGCACGGCCCTGGCCCTGGCCGGCGGCGCCGTCCAGGCCGAGAAGGCCGACCGCACCAAGCCGATGAACATCGAGGCCGACAACATGCGCTACGACGACCTCAAGCAGACCAGCGTGTTCACGGGCAGGGTGGTCGTCACCAAGGGCACCATCATCATCCGCGGCGCCCGCATCGACGTGCGGCAGGACCCGGACGGCTACCAGTACGGCGTGGTCACCGCCGCGCCCGGCCAGCGCGCTTACTACAAGCAGAAGCGCGACGCCGGCACCGACGAGTGGATCGAGGGCGAATCGGAGGTCATCGAGTACGACGGCCGCGCCGACAACGTGAAGTTCATCCGCCGCGCCGTCATGCGCCGGCTGGTCGGCGCCAGGGTCAACGACGAGACCACCGGCCCGCTGATCGTCTACGACCAGAGCAACGACACCTTCACCGTCAACGGCGCGCCGCTGCCGCCGGACGCCAGCGTCTCCGCCGGCCAGCCCGGCGGCCGGGTGCGCGCGATCCTGACGCCGCGCGCGGCCAGTGAGCCCGGCAAGGGGGCGCCGGCCGCCCCCGCCGCGCCCGAGGGCGAACGGGGCCTGCGCCCCAGCACCACCCTGGACGGCCAGGGGGCGCGCCCGTGATCGAGGCCGCCAACCCCGCGGCCGAGTCCGCCCCCGGCAGCCGGCTGGAGGCGCGCGGCCTGCAGAAGAGCTACGGCAGCCGCCGGGTGGTGCGCGACGTCTCGCTGGACGTGCGCAAGGGCGAGGTGGTCGGCCTGCTGGGCCCCAACGGCGCCGGCAAGACCACCTCCTTCTACATGATCGTCGGGCTGGTGCGCGCCGACGCCGGCGACATCAGCATCGACGGCGAGCAGATCGCCCACATGCCCATCCACCGCCGCGCGCGCATGGGCCTGTCGTACCTGCCGCAGGAGGCCTCGATCTTCCGCAAGCTCAATGTCGAGGACAACGTGCGCGCCGTGCTGGAGTTGCAGCGCGAGCCCGACGCGAACGGCCGCATGGTGCCGCTGTCGAAGGCGCGCATGGACGAGCGCCTGACCGAGTTGCTGACCGACCTGCGCGTGGACCACCTGCGCGATTCGCCGGCGCTGGCCCTGTCGGGCGGCGAGCGGCGCCGGGTGGAGATCGCCCGCGCCCTGGCCACCCAGCCGCGCTTCATCCTGCTGGACGAGCCCTTCGCCGGCATCGACCCGATCGCGGTGATCGAGATCCAGCGCATCATCAGCTTCCTCAAGGAGCGCGGCATCGGCGTGCTCATCACCGACCACAACGTGCGTGAGACGCTGGGCATCTGCGACCACGCCTACATCATCAGCGACGGGCATGTGCTGGCACAAGGCACGCCATCGGAGATCGTCGACAACGTCGAAGTGCGCCGCGTGTACCTGGGCGAGCACTTCCGCATGTGAACGAGGACCGCACGGCATGAAGCAGGGCCTGTCGCTGCGGGTTTCGCAGCACCTGGCGCTCACGCCGCAGCTGCAGCAGTCGATCCGCCTGCTGCAGTTGTCCACCCTGGAGCTGGCGCAGGAGGTCGAGCAGATGCTCGACGACAACCCCTTCCTGGAGCGCCAGACCGAGGAGGCGCAGCGCGAGGAGTTCGGCCTGGACAGCGCCGACGCGCCGCCGCCGCGCGAGGAGCGCGAGGACGCCGAGCCGTCCCTCGTCGTGCCGGGGTCCGACGGCGCCGTCGCCGGCGGCGATGCCGACGCGCCCGTGGCCGATGCCGTCGACGCCGAGCCCGACTGGGAGGGCGACGGCAGCGTCGACCTGGCGCCCGATGACAGCGAATGGGGCGGCGACGCACTGCCGCGCAGCAGCGGCAGCGGCAGCGGCGACGACGACGAGCGCGCCGACGCCACCGAGCTGGCGCGCAGCCACGAGTCGCTGCAGGAGCACCTGCACCGCCAGGCCCTGTCCCTGCGACTGTCGCCGGAGGACTCGGCCGCGCTGCGCTTCCTGATCGAGTCGCTCGACGACGACGGCTACCTGGAGGACTCGCTGCCCGCCCTGGCCTCGGCGCTGGCCGGCGACGACAACGACCAGTTCGACGAGCTGGTGCACCACTTCCAGGTCGCGCTGGGCCTGCTGCAGAGCCTGGAGCCGGTGGGCGTGGGGGCGCGCGACCTGGGCGAGTGCCTGGCCATCCAGCTGCGCGCCGGCGCCGCCGACGACGAAGGCGACGAGGACGCGATGGAGGTGCGCAAGATCGCGCTGGCCATCTGCAAGCAGCCGATGGAGCTGCTGGCGCGGCGCGACTTCCGTCGCCTGGCCGCGCTCACCCGCGGCAGCGAGGACGAGGTGCGCCAGGCGATGCAGCTCATCGCGAAGCTGGAGCCCAAGCCGGGCCGGCGCTTCGTCGACGTCGAGCGCAACATCATCGTGCCCGACGTCATCGTCACCCGCAGCGGCCGCGGCGCGAACATGAAGCTGCGCGTGCAGCTCAACCCCGACGTGATGCCGCGCCTGCGCGTGCACGACATCTACGCCGGCGCGCTGAAGGCGCACAAGGGCGAGGGCGGTCAGGCGCTGTCGCAGCGGTTGCAGGAGGCGCGCTGGTTCATCAAGAACATCCAGCAGCGCTTCGACACCATCCTGCGCGTGTCCAACGCGATCGTCGAGCGGCAGAAGAACTTCTTCGTGCACGGCGAGCTGGCGATGCGCCCGCTGGTGCTGCGCGAGATCGCCGACGAGCTGGGCCTGCACGAGTCCACCATCAGCCGCGTGACCACCGCCAAGTACATGGCCACGCCCTTCGGCACGGTGGAGCTGAAGTACTTCTTCGGCTCGGCCCTGGGCACCGAGACCGGCGGCAACGCCTCCAGCACCGCGGTGCGCGCCCTGATCAAGCAGTTCGTCGGCGCCGAAAGCGCCAAGAAGCCGCTGTCGGACAGCCAGATCTCCGAGATGCTCAAGGAGCAGGGCATCGAGTGCGCGCGCCGCACCGTCGCCAAGTACCGCGAGGCGCTGCGCATCGCGCCGGCGAACCTGCGCAAGGCGCTGTAGGGCCTGCCCTCCGCCCGCGCGCCGTCAGTGCTGCGTGACGACGATGGGCGCGCCCTTCGTGATGATCATCGTGTGCTCGTACTGCGCGGACAGGTTCCCGCGGGCGCCGGCCAGCGTCCAGCCGTCGGAGGTCTCGGTGACGGTGCGGCTCTTGGTCGACAGGAAGGGCTCGATGGTGATGACCATGCCTTCCTGCAGGATGCGCCGGTCCGCGGGGTCGAAGTAGCCGGCGATGTGGTCCGGCGCCTCGTGCAGTGCGCGCCCGACGCCGTGGCTTCCGAGGTTCTCGATGACCTTGAAGCCGTACGCCTTCGCGGTGCGCTCGATGGCCCCGCCGATGCCGTTGACCGGCTGCCCCGCCCGGGCGCGCTTCATGGCCTCGGCGAGCGCCGCGCGGGTAGCGTGGCACAGGCGCGTCTTCTGCGCAGTGGAGGGCGGCACGACGGTGGTTCCGCCGGTGTCGGCGAAATAGCCGCCGAGTTCCGCAGACACGTCGACGTTCAGGACGTCGCCGGCCCGGATGACCCGGTCCCCGGGAATGCCGTGCGCCGCCTGCTCGTTGATGCTGATGCACGTCGCGGCCGGGAAGCCGTAGGTCAGCCTCGGCGCCGACTGCGCGCCGTGCTCCTCCAGGAGCCGTTCGCCGAGCCGGTCGAGTTCGCGGGTGGTCATGCCGGGTTCCGCGGCATCGAGCATCCGCTGCAGCGTCAGCGAGACGATCCTGCCGATGCGTTTCAGTGCGACGACGTCGTCTTGGGTTTCGATGGTCATGAAGGGTCCTGTTGCGTCGGGGCCGATTCTGACCCGATGCCGGCGCCGTGAAAACAGCGCCGCCGGGCCGAGGTCGAAGCTCGCGCCCGGCGGCGGCTGGAATGGGACGCCTCAGCCTTCGTCCAGCAGATGGCGCTTGTCGGCCACGTCGGCCCAGGCGTCGGCATCGGGCAGGGCCCCGTGGCCGCGGACGATCAACGGCCAGACCTTGGCGAGCCGCGCGTTCAGCGGCAGGAAGTCGCGCTGGTCCGGCGGCGTGTCCTCGTCGAAGAAGATCGCGTGCACCGGGCACTCGGGCACGCACAGGGCGCAGTCGATGCAGTCGTCGGGGTCGATCGCCAGCATGTTCGGCCCCTCGCGGAAGGCGTCGACGGGGCAGACCTCGACGCAGTCCGTGTACTTGCAGCGGATGCAGGCTTCGGTGACGACGTGGGTCATCGCGCGGGCCTGCCCCGAATCAGCGGGCTGCGGGCTGCAGCAGCGGGTCGGCGTGTCCCGCCGCGCTGCGCCCGGCCAGGCCCAGCACCACCTGCCAGGCCATCGCGACCGCGCCGACGATGAACACTACGTCGCCGAAGGTGCGCACCCAGCGCAGCGTCACCAGGATCGGCTGCTGCATGAAGGCCTCGCTGCGGGCGTACCACAGGCCCTCGGTCACGCTGGCGTGGAACTGGATGAAGCCGATCGGCAGCAGGCTGGTGGCGATCATCAGCACCAGGCCGGCGTTCAGGCCCCAGAAGGCGGTCTTCATCAGCCCCTCGCTGAACACGAACTGCGGCCGCACGTAGCGCAGCACCAGCAGCGTGAAGCCCAGCGCCAGGAAGCCGTAGACGCCGAACAGGGCCGAGTGCGCGTGCACGGGCGTGGTGTTCAGGCCCTGGATGTAGTACAGCGAGATCGGCGGGTTGATCATGAAGCCGAAGACGCCCGCGCCCAGCATGTTCCAGAAGGCCACGGCGACGAAGCAGGCCAGCGGCCACTTGAGGTTGGCCATCCACGGCGCGCGGGTCTTCAGGCGCGAGTTCTCCCAGGCCTCGTGGCCCAGCACGATCAGCGGCACCACCTCCAGCGCGCTGAAGGCCGCGCCCACCGCCATCACCGGCGTGGTGGTGCCGGCGAAGTACAGGTGGTGGAAGGTGCCCGGGATGCCGCCCAGCAGGAAGAGCGACGCCGAGGCCAGGCTGGCCGAGGTGGCCATCGACCGCGACACCAGCCCCATGCTGCTGAAGACGAAGGCCAGCGCGGTGGTGGCGAAGACCTCGAAGAAGCCCTCCACCCACAGGTGCACCACCCACCAGCGCCAGTACTCCATCACCGACAGGCTAGTGCGCTCGCCGTAGAACAGGCCCGCGCCGTAGAACAGGCCGATCGCGCCCACCGAGGCGGTGAGCAGGGCCAGCAGGTTCTTGTCCTCCTTCTTGCCCGACGTGCTGCGTGCGAACAGGGCAGGCAGCACGCCGCGCAGCATCAGCACCAGCCACAGCAGGATGCCGACCCACTTGAGGATCTGCCAGATGCGGCCCAGGTCCACGTACTCGTAGCCCTGGTGGCCGAGCCAGAAGTTCCATTCGGCCGGCATCCTGTGCGCGATGGCCAGCCAGTTGCCGACGAAGGAGCCGACGCACACGAACACCAGCGCCCAGAACAGCACGTCCACGCCCAGCTTCTGGAACTTCGGGTCCTTGCCGCCGTTGATGACGGGCGCGAGGAACAGGCCCACGGCGAGGAAACCGGTGGCGATCCAGAACAGCGCGCTCTGGATGTGCCAGGTGCGCGTGAGCGAGTAGGGGAACCACTGCGACACGTCGATGCCGTAGAACTGCTGGCCCTCCAGCGTGTAGTGCGCCGTGAAGCCGCCGATGAACACCTGGAAGACGAACAGCGCCACCACCAGGAACAGGTACTTGCCCAGCGCGCGCTGCGAGGGCGTGAGGGCGAAGGTCGTGAGCGGGTCGCGCGCGGGGGCGGCGGGCTGCGGCTCGTCGTGCCGGCGCAGGAAGGACCAGCCCCACACCAGGAAGCCCACGCCCGCCAGCAGCACCACCACGCTGGCGATCGACCAGACCACGTTCTCGCTGCTGGGCACGTTGCCGATCAGCGGCTCGTGCGGCCAGTTGTTGGTGTAGGTCACCTTGCTGTTCGGGCGCTCGGTGGCGGCGGCCCAGGCGGTCCAGAAGAAGAAGTGCGTGAGCTGCTGGCGCCGCTCGGCGCTGGGCAGCGTGTTCTCCTTCATGGCGAAGCTCTCGCGGCTCTTCTTCAGCGCGGGCGCGTCGGAGAAGAGCTGGTCGTAGTAGGCGGCGACCTGGGCGATGGCCTCGGCGCGGCGCTCGCTCACCACCAGCCTGTTCTCGCCGTCGACGCGGTTGCCGCGGTACTCGGCGCGCAGCTCGGCGCGCAGCGCGCCCTGGCGGCTGTCGTCCAACTCGGCATAGGGCTTGCCGTGGCGCTCCTGCGCGGCCAGGTCGAGCCAGGCGCTCAGCTCGCGGTGCAGCCAGTCGGCCGTCCAGTCGGGCGCCTGGTAGGCGCCGTGGCCCCAGATGGAGCCGAGCTGCATGCCGCCCACCGACTGCCAGGCGGTCTGGCCGTCGAGGATGTCCTTCTCGGTGAACAGCGCCTTGCCGCTGCTGCTGGCCACCTGCGCGGGGATCGGCGGCGCCGAGCGGTAGATGTCCGCGCCGAAGTAGCCCAGCAGCGAGAACATGACGATGCACAGGCCGATCAGCGTGTACCAGTGCTTCTTGTAGGGACCCATGGTGTCTTCTCCTCGTGGGATGCGTTCAGTGCACCTGCGCGGGCGCGAAGCGCTCGAACAGGATGTTGTTTTCGGTGTGGATGTGCGCCATCAAGTCCTCGCGGAAGGTGCGCAGGCCGGCGTACAGCGCGCGCCAGGTGGTGCAGGCGCCCTGCGGCGCGGCGATGTCGTTCGTCAGCTCGGCCAGGCGGCGCAGCTCGGCGCCGTGGCTGTCGTGCTCCGCGCGCATCACGCCGATGGGCATGCCCGCCATGCGGCCCTGGCCGCGGGCGAACATGGGGAACAGTACCGCTTCCTCCTTGCGCATGTGGCTCTCCAGCTCCTGCGCCATCGCTTCCAGGTGGTCGGCCAGGCCGTGCGGGCAGTCGGCGCGCTCGCCGTGCACCTGCTCGACCTTGCGCGCCAGGCGGATCAGCTCGGGCAGCTGCTCGCGGTGCACCGCGTGGTAGCGCGCCAGGATGTGGTCGACCAGCTCGGTGTCGGTGGCCGTGCTCCAGTCCTGCGCGGCGCCGGCCTCGGTGCGCTGCTGCAGCGCCTGCAGCTCGGCGGCGATCGGCTCGGCCGCGATGCCGAGGTCCTGCGCCGCCGTGCGCAGCGTGCGGTTGCCCGCGCAGCAGAAGTCCAGGTGGTGCTGGTCGAACAGGCGCGTCGCGCCCGGGATGCGGCGGGCCAGTTGGCCCAGCGATTGGTCGAGGTAGTCCATGGGGGTCTCCTTGGTGGGGTGGGTACGTGGGGCGCCGGCCTGCTCAGAGCTTCCGGGGCTTGTAGACGCCGGGCACGCCCTCGCCGGTGACTTCGAGCACGCCGACCGCGCCCTTGGCGGTGCGCGAGAGCGCGTGGTCCACCAGCAGGTAGCTGCCGGGGTGCTCGACCTTGAGCTCGACGATGGTGGCGCCGCCCGGTGCGACCAGCGTGGTCTGCACGTCGTTCTTCAGGCCGGTGAGCGAGGCCTCGCTGTAGACCTTGTCGAAGATCTCGCCGATGACGTGGAAGGAGGCCACCTTGTTCGGGCCGCCCACGCCGAAGTAGATGCGCACCGTCTCGCCGACCCTGGCCTGCAGCTTGTGCGTCTTGCTGAGCGCGCCGACGGCGCCGTTGAAGACGTAGTAGTCGGGCAGCTCGTTGGACATCTTGTCCAGGTCGGGCTCCTGGTGCACCTTGGCGCCGAAGGGCCGGTGCGTGTACATGTCGCCCTGCATCACGTAGTACTCGCGGTCCACCTTGGCCAGGCCCGCCTCGGGCTCGACCAGGATCATTCCGTACATGCCCGCGGCGATGTGCTGCGGCACCAGCGGCGTGGCGCAGTGGTAGACGTACAGGCCGGGGTTGAGCGCCTTGAAGGTGATGGTCTTCTCGGTGCCCGGCGCCACCTGCGTGTGCTCGCCGCCGCCGTGGCCGCCGGTCACCGCGTGCAGGTCGATGGAGTGGATCGCCTTGCTGTCCTTGGCGTTGGCCAGCGTCAGTTCGATGGTGTCGCCGACGCGGGCGCGCAGCATCGGGCCGGGCACCTGGCGATCGAAGGTCCAGTAGGTGAAGCTGGTGCCGTCGTCGAGCTTGCCGGCCAGCTCCACCGTCTCCAGGCGCACCTTCTGCGTCTGCGGCGCGCGCGCGCCGATGGCCGGCGGCACCTTGGCCGGATCGGCGGAGACGTCCACCGCCGCCGGGTCGGCCCCGCGCTGCGGCACCGGCGCGGGCGTGTACAGCGCCAGGGCCGCGTCGGTGGAGGCGCGGGCCGGGCTGGCGGCCACGGCCTCGCCCGTCACGCGCAGCTTGCCCTCCATGCCGATCTGCCGGTGGCCGGGCACCGAGCAGAAGTAGCTGAACTCGCCCGGCTGCGTGACCTGGAAGCGCACGCTCTGGCGGCCGGTGCCCGCGCTGAACTTGGGCGAGGCCACGTTCAGCTCGGTGATGACCAGGTCGTGCTCGGCGCCCTCGCCGCTGTCGAGCAGGATCTCTACCGTGTCGCCCACCGCCGCGTTCAGCGTGGGGTTGACGGCGCCCTTGTCGTCCACGTAGACCATCTTGCCGTCCACGATGTTGGTGTGCAGCACGAAGCGCTTGACGGCGGCCTGCGCGGCCTGCGCCGGGGTGGCGGCGGGCGCGCCCGCCTGCTGGGCCGGGACCGCCGTCGCGCACACCAATGCGGCGATGGCCACGGCGATGGGGAGAAGACGTCGCGGGGACATGATGAAACTCTCTCGGTCGGTTGTGTGGATGCCTTCTTCCTTGCATGGCGCGCGCCAGAAAAAATCCCTTTGCATTCAATGGGTTGTAAAAGTGATGGTTAAAATCACCATTGCTCAAGAAGGTCATAAAGACCCTGAGAGGTATTTATCACCATGAACCCCGTCCACGCCCTGCTGCTGGCCGACCTGGCGGCCGACCTGCCGGTGGCCGTGCGCTCGCAGCGGCTGGTCGAGACCTTGCGCCTGCACTTCCGCTGCGGCGCGGTGGCCCTGCTGCGGCTGGACGGCGAGGGCGAGCTGCTGCGCCCCGTGGCGGTGGACGGCCTGACCAGCGACGCGCTCGGCCGGCGCTTCGCGATCAAGGAGCACCCGCGGCTGGCGGCCATCCTGCAGCGGCGCGAGGTCACCTGCTTCCACCACGACAGCGGCCTGCCCGACCCCTACGACGGCCTGGTGATCGAGCGCGCCGGCGAGCCGCTGCACGTGCACGACTGCATGGGCGTGGCGCTGGACCTGGAAGGCCAGCGCTGGGGCGTGCTGACGCTGGACGCGCTGACCGTGGGCACCTTCGACGAGGCCATGCAGCTCGAACTGGCGCAGCTGCAGCCGCTGGTCGAGGCGGCCGTGCGCGTGTCGCGGCTGGAGCTGGCGCTGCGCGCCGCCGCGCAGCAGTCGGCCGGCGTGCTGGCGGCCGGCGGCGCGGCCTCGCGCGAGGAGGGCGAGATCGTCGGCCAGAGCGAGGCCATCGCCCACCTGCTGCACGAGCTGCAGGTGGTGGCCGACTCCGAGCTGCCCGTGCTGCTGCTGGGCGAGACGGGCGTGGGCAAGGAGCTGTTCGCGCACCGGCTGCACCGCCTGTCGCGGCGCGCGCGCGGGCCGATGGTGCACGTCAACTGCGCGGCGCTGCCCGAGTCGCTGGCCGAGAGCGAGCTGTTCGGCCACGTGCGCGGCGCCTTCTCCGGCGCAGTGGGCGACCGGCCCGGCCGCTTCGAGGCGGCCGAGGGCGGCACGCTGTTCCTCGACGAGGTGGGCGAGCTGCCGCTGGCGATCCAGGCCAAGCTGCTGCGCACGCTGCAGAACGGCGAGATCCAGCGCCTGGGCGCCGACCAGCCGCGCAAGGTGGACGTGCGCGTGATCGCCGCCACCAACCGCAGCCTGCGCGACCAGGTGCGCGACGGCGCCTTCCGCGCCGACCTGTACCACCGCCTGTCGGTCTACCCGATCCCCATCCCGCCGCTGCGCGAGCGCGGCAGCGACGTGCTGCTGCTGGCGGGCCGTTTCCTCGAACTCAACCGCGCGCGGCTGGGGCTGCGCAGCCTGCGGCTGTCGGCCGCCGCCGAGGAGGCGCTGCGCAGCTACCCCTGGCCGGGCAACGTGCGCGAGCTGGAGCACGTGATCAGCCGCGCCGCGCTCAAGGCCGTCAGCCGCGGCGCGGCGCGTACCGACATCGTGACCCTGGCGCCGGAGCTGCTGGACCTGGACCCGTCGGTGCTGCCGCCCGCATCGCCGGGTGCGGCGCCGCTGGCGCCCGCCGCCGTCGCCGGCAGCCTGCGCCGGCAGGTCGAGGCCTGCCAGCGCCAGGCGATCCACGAGGCGCTGGCCGCCCACCAGGGCCACTGGGCCGCCGCCGCGCGCGCGCTCGGGCTGGACGCCAGCAACCTGCACAAGCTGGCGCGCCGGCTCGGCCTGAAGGCCGCCGGCCGGCCCGCGGCGACAATCGCCACCCCGCCGACCGCCGCCGCTTCGTGAACGACCTTTCCCTTTTCCTGCCCTGCGCCGCCGGCGTGGAGGACTTCCTTGCGCAGGAGGTGCATGCCATCACCGGCCGCGCCGGCGCCGACCTGCAGGTGCTGCGCGCCGGCGTGCGCGTGCACGCCGCCTGGCGCGACGTGCTGGCGCTCAACCTCAAGAGCCGCCTCGCGCAGCGCGTGCTGGTGGAACTGGCGCACGCCCCCTACCGCAGCGAGGACGATCTGTACGCGGCCGCCGGCGCGGTCGCCTGGGAGGCCTGGTTCACCCCGCGCCAGACCTTCAAGGTCGAGACCACCGCCGCCGGCAGCCCGCTCAAGAGCCTGAACTTCGCCACCCTGCGCATCAAGGACGCGGTCGCCGACCGCTTCCGCGCCCGGGCCGGCGGCGTGCGGCCCAGCATCGAGACGCGCAGCCCCGACGTGCGCGTGTTCGCGCACCTCGCGGCCGACCGGCTGAGCCTGTCGATCGACACCAGCGGCGAGGCCCTGTTCAAGCGCGGCTGGCGCACCGACAAGGGCGATGCGCCGCTCAAGGAGACGCTGGCCGCCGCCATGCTCGCCGCCAGCGGCTGGTGGGACCCGGAGACCGGCGCCGTGGCCGACCTGCCCCTGTACGACCCTTGCTGCGGCAGCGGCACGCTGCCCATCGAGGCCGCGCAGATCGCCGCCGGCCTGCCCGCCGGCGGCCAGCGCCGCTTCGGCTTCGAGCGCCTGCTGCCGCACCGGGCCGAGCCGTGGGCCGCCCTGCGGGCCGAGGCGCAGGCCGCGGCCACTGCGGCGGCGGTGCGCGAGGTACTCATCTTCGGCAGCGACGTCTCGCACCGCATGGTCGACTTCGCGCAGCGCAACGCCGAGCGCGCGGGCGTGGCCGGCCGCGTGCAGTTGCGCGGCGGCGACGCGCTGCAGCGCATGCCGCCCTCGGAGCGGCCCGGCGTGATGCTGCTGAACCCGCCCTACGGCGAGCGCATCGCGCCCGGCGGCTTCGCCGGCGCGGGCCGCGGCGCGCGCGAGACGGCGCAGACCGGGGACGACGGCGGCGAGTTCTTCGCCCGCCTCGCCGCCCACTGGAAGAAGCACTACGCCGGCTGGACCGCCTGGGTGCTCACGCCCGACATGAAGCTGCCGCAGCGCATGCGCCTGAAGGAATCGCGCCGCGTGCCGATGTGGAACGGCCCGATCGAATGCCGCCTGCTGCGCTTCGACATGGTGGCCGGCTCGGCGCGCGAGAAGCCGTGACGCACGCGCCCGCCGTCGTCCTCGACACCAACATCGTGCTCGACCTCTTCGTCTTCGCCGACGAAGCGGCGGCCGGCCTGCGCGTCGCGCTGGAAGCGGGCGCGCTGCGCTGGATCGCCACCGCCGAGATGCGCGGCGAGCTGGCCCGGGTGCTGGCCTACCCGCAGATCGCGCCGCGCCTGGCGCACCACGCGCTCAGCGCCGAGGCGGTGCTGGCGCGCTTCGACCGCCATGCGCGCATCGCCGAGCCGGCGGCCAAGGCCCCATTCACCTGCAAGGACCCGGACGACCAGCGCTTCGTCGACCTGGCCGCCGCGCACGGCGCCTGGCTGCTGAGCAAGGACAAGGCCGTGCTCGCTCTGGCGCGCCGGCTGGCCCGCGTGGGCGCCACGGTGGCGCCGCGCTGGCCTCAGCCGTAGTCCACCTCGTCGCGGTACGCCGGCTCCTTGCGCAGCGCCCAGTAGGCGTCGTGCAGGCGCTGCGTGACGGGGCCGGGAAAGCACGGCAGCGGCACGCCGTCGAGCTTCGCGATGGGCAGCACGCCGCCGCCGGTGGAGCTGAGGAACACCTCGTCGGCCGCGCGCACCTCGGCCACCGGCAGCGGCGCCACCCGCAGCGGGATGCCCAGCTTTCCGCACAGCTCGATCACCGTGCGGCGCGAGACGCCTTCCAGCACGCCGCGGTCGGCCGTGCGCACCTCGCCGTCCTTGACGATGAAGACGTTGAAGCCCGGCCCCTCGGCCACGTTGCCCTGCGCATCGACCACGCAGCTCGTGTCGCGGCCGCGGTCGTAGGCGTCGAACAGCGACTGCACCAGGTCGATCCAGTGGTAGTTCTTCACCGTCGGGTCGACCGACTCGGGTGCGATGCGCACGCGCTCGCTGATGTGCAGGTCGATGCCCTCGCGCTGCTTGTCGGGCGGTGCGATCCACACGTAGGGCAGGGCGTAGGCGTAGAAGCGGTTCTCGGCCAGCCGCGGGTCGCGCGCGCCGTACTTCGTGGGAGGCGGCACGCCGCGCGTGCACACCATCGCGACGTAGCAGTCCTTCAGGCCCGAGGCGCGCACGCAGCCGTGCAGGATGGCGCGCAGCGCCTCGCGGCTGTACGGGATCGACATGCGCATCTTCTCCAGGCTGGCGAAGAAGCGGTCCATGTGCGTGTCGAGCCGGAAGAAGGCGCCCTCCCAGGTGCTGGCCACGTCGTAGGTGGCGTCGGAGCGGGTGAAGCCCCAGTCGAACAGCGAGACCTTCGCTTCCGACAGCGGCACGTAGGCGCCGTCGGCGAAGGCGCAGCCGCCTTCGTGCAGGCCGGTGGGCGGGGTGGGAGGCAGGGTCATGGCGGATGTCCTCGGGGGCGTCGTGTCAGGAGCTGGATGCCGGGCTCAGGTGCCACTGCGCCAGCAGCCGCGCCACGGCGCGCACGCGCTGGGTATCGCGGCCCCAGCGGCGCCCGCGCGGCAGCCGGCGCAGCCAGCGCATGCGCTGCGCCGCGATGGCGATGCGGTGGCGCACCTCGGGGTCGGCCGGCGCCAGCGCGGCGTGCCAGTCGGCGCGCGCGGCCTGCGGCGCGGCTGCGTCGATCAGCAGCGCGGTGGAATGCAGGTAGCTCAGCCAGTCGCGCGCCTGGCATTCGGCCAGCGACAGCACCTCGCCCGGGTCGTCCTCGAAGTCGATGAAGCCGATCACCTCGTCCGGGCAGCGCATCAGATTGCGCGCGAAGGCCTGGCTCAGGTAGCAGCCCTGCGCATGCACGGCGGCGATGGCGTCCAGCCCCTCGCGCCAGGCCACGCGCAGCGCGGCCGGGCCGCTGGCGGCGGCCTGGTCCAGCCGCTCGTTGAACACCAGCGCGCCGCGCCCGCCTTCGCCCAGGTCGCTGATGAGCAGGCCGTCGGCCTGCTCGGCCAGCACGCGCGGCACGCGCACGCCGGCCTCGGCCAGTGCGCGCAGGCGCCGCGCCTCGGTGGCGATGGCCGCCTCGCCGCCCAGGTTGGGCACCGGCGTGAGCACGTCCAGCCGGAACACCCGCGCCAGCAGCGCCAGCAGCCGGTAGCGCAGCAGGCTGTGGCGCGGCCCGGCCTTCTTGAGCCACACCCGCTCCTCGCCCAGGCGGTAGGAGGCGACGCCGCGCGTCTGCCGCGGCAGCGTGGCGGCGAGGAAGGCGGCGTAGTCGCCGGCGTGCGTTTCCCTGGCCGTGGCCGCCATGTCCATCATGCTGCCGCCGCCACCGGCTGGAAGCTCTGCGCGCTGGCCATCGGCCAGTAGGTGCGGAACACGGTGTACAGCCCGTCCAGCGGGCCCAGCAGCGCGCCGGGCTGCACCTGCATGATCAGGTTGGACAGCAGGCGCACCTCGGTGTCGGAGATGCGCCGCACGATGTGGTGCGCGGTGATCTCGCGCGGGTGCGCCAGGCCGGCGGCCTGCACCAGCTCCTGCAGCGCGTGCAGCGTGCTCTGGTGGAAGTGGCGCACGCGCTCGGCCTTGTCGGGCACCACCAGCGCCTGCTGGCGCAGCGGGTCCTGCGTGGTCACGCCGGTGGGGCACTTGCCGGTGTGGCAGGCCTGCGCGTGGATGCAGCCCAGCGCCATCATGAAGCCGCGCGCCGCGTTGCACCAGTCGGCGCCCAGCGCCATCATGCGCGCCAGGTCGAAGGCGGTGATCACCTTGCCGGCGCAGCCGAGCTTGATGCGGTGGCGCAGGTTGACGCCGACCAGCGTGTTGTGCACCAGCTGCAGCCCTTCCTGCAGCGGGGTGCCCATGTGGTCGCTGAACTCCACCGGCGCCGCGCCGGTGCCGCCCTCGGCGCCGTCGACGACGATGAAGTCGGGCACGATGCCGGTGGCCAGCATCGCCTTGACGATGGCGAACCACTCCCACGGGTGGCCGATGCACAGCTTGATGCCGGTGGGCTTGCCGCCGGAGAGCTCGCGCAGGCGGGCGACGAACTGCATCATCTCCACCGGCGTGCCGAAGGCGCTGTGGGCGGCGGGCGAGATGCAGTCCACGCCCGCCGGCACGCCGCGCGCGGCGGAGATCTCCGCCGTCACCTTCGCGCCCGGCAGCATGCCGCCGTGGCCCGGCTTGGCGCCCTGGCTGAGCTTGATCTCGATCATCTTCACCTGCGGGTCGCGCGCGTTCTCGGTAAAGCGCGCCTCGCTGAAGCGGCCGTCCTCGTCGCGGCAGCCGAAGTAGCCGGAGGCCACCTGCCAGACCAGGTCGCCGCCGTGCACGCGGTGATGCCGGCTGATCGAGCCTTCGCCGGTGTCGTGCGCGAAGCCGCCCAGCTTCGCGCCCCGGTTCAGCGCCATGATGGCGTTCGCCGACAGCGCGCCGAAGCTCATCGCCGAGATGTTGAACACGCTGGCGCTGTAGGGCTGGGCGCAGTCCTCGCCGATGACGATGCGGAAGTCGTGGCCGTCCAGCCGCGACGGCTGCAGCGAGTGGTTGATCCACTCGTAGCCGTGGCGGCCCACGTCCAGCTGCGTGCCGAAGGGCCGGTTGTCCGGCTCGCCCTTGGCGCGCTGGTAGACCAGCGAGCGCTGCGCGCGCGAGAAGGGCGCCGCCTCGGTGTCGCTCTCGATGAAGTACTGGCGCATCTCGGGGCGGATGTACTCCAGCAGGAAGCGCAGGTGCCCGATGACCGGGTAGTTGCGCAGCACCGCATGGCGCGTCTGCCGCAGGTCGTGCACGCCGGTGCCGGCGAGCACCGCGAACACCGCCAGCGCGAGCCAGGCGGCCCACAGGTGCGGGACCAGCAGCGCCGCGGCCAGGCTGGCCGCCAGGCCGGCCACGCACAGGGCGAAGCTCAGGTAGCGGAGGGGGGGCAGGGGGTTCATCGGGCCATCTTCTTTCGGGGCGTGGCTGCGTGCTGCATGATAGGGCGCTCATCTTCGAGCCTTCCCATGACAGCCGATCCACCCGCCGACGCCGCCCTGGCCCCTCTCTCCGCCGACGATTTCGACTTCCTCGACGACGAGCTCGACGCCATGCGCGAGCAGGGCGCCGAGGTGCCGCAGTGGGAGTTCTGCGACGGTTTCATGACGGCGATGGTCTGCACGCGCCGGCCGATCGAGCCGCAGGAATACTGGCCGGCGCTCTTCGGCGAGGGCTTCTCGCCGGCGCAGCACATGGAGTTCGTCTGGCGCTGGCGCCGCCGCTGGCGGCAGATCGAGACCGCGCTGGACGCCCCGGACCTGGACGCGCTGGAGGACGAGCGCTGCCTGCAGCCCGAGTGCCTGGACCTGCGCGGCGCCATCGCCGCCCTGCCCGAGGACGAGCGCGCCGACGCGCCGGGCGACGGCGACATCCCCGCCTTCGGCCAGATGTGGGCGCTGGGCTTCCTGGCGGCGGTGGAGCAGTGGGCCGACGACTGGGCGCCGCCGCGCGACAAGGAGGTCGCCGCCATGCTGGAGGATGCGCTGGAGGCCATCGAGGTGCTGGCCGGCGACGACACCGCGCCGCCGGCCGTCTCCATGTACGCCGAGGACGGCCCGCCCACCGTGAGCGAGCAGCGGCTGGAGGACTTCGGCGAGGCGATCTGGGCGGTGTACGACCTGCGCCAGCTCTGGAAGAGCCTGGGCCCGCGCGTGCAGGCCGTGCGCAGGGCCGACGAGCCGGGCCGCAACGACCTGTGCCCCTGCGGCAGCGGCAAGAAGTACAAGAAGTGCCACGGCGCGTAGCCGCGCCGCCGCGTTCCGGCAGGAAGCGTGGGGCCTTGGCATCGGGCGTTTGACAGCCCGCGCCCGCTGCGCCCCAATGGCCGCATGGATCTCGAACTCGCAGGCAGGCACGTTCTCGTCACCGGCGGCAGCAAGGGCATCGGCCTGGCCTGCGCGCGCGGCTTTCTGCGCGAGGGCGCGCGCGTCAGCCTGGTGGCGCGCAACGAGGCCGCGCTGGCCGAGGCGGCGCTGTCGCTGGCCGACGCCCGGCCCGACGCCGCGCTGCAGGTGGCGACCTTCTCCGCCGACCTGAGCGACCCGCTGGCCGCCGTCGCGGTGCTCGACCGCATCGAGCAGGCGCACGGACCGGTGGACGTGCTGGTCAATGCCGCCGGCGCCGCGCGGCGCACCCCGGCCGACGAACTGGACGCCGCCCGCTGGCACGCCGCCATGCAGGCCAAGTACTTCACCTACATCCACATGATTGACCCGCTGGTCAAGCGCATGGCCGCGCGCGGCGGCGGCGCCATCGTCAACGTGGTGGGCGCGGGCGGCAAGGTCGCCAGCCCGATCCACCTGGCCGGCGGCGCCGCCAACGCGGCGCTGATGCTGGCCAGCGCCGGCCTGGCCAACGCCTACGCGCGCCGCGGCGTGCGGGTGAATGTCGTCAACCCCGGCCTCACCGCCACCGAGCGGCTGCAGGAAGGCCTGGCCGCCGAGGCCCGGCACCGCGGCGGCACGGTGGAGGAGGCGCTGGCCCGCGCCGCCGAGCGGCTGCCGCTGGGCCGCATCGCCGAGCCGGAGGAGATCGCCGACGCGGTGCTGTTCCTGGCCTCGGCGCGCGCCAGCTACGTCACGGGCGCGGTGCTGTCGATGGACGGCGCGGCGGTGCCGACAGTGGTGTGAGGATGAACGCCCGGCTTCGGCACTATTGCGCAAGGCCGGCTCCGGACTAACCCGGGTGGTGGATGCGCATGGCGCGTTCAGTTGTTACCGTTCGCAACATCATCCCTCGACCTCGCACCACCATGCTGTCCATCGCCCAGAAGGCCGACATCCTGCGCAAGGCTGGCATCGCGCAGGTACCCCCGCCGCCCGCCGCCGGCGCGCCAGCCGACGACGACTGGGAGCGCGCCATCGACGCGCTCTATGCCGAATACACCGCGGCCCGCGCCGCCCGCAGCCTGCGCGAGGCCGAGGCCGCGCGCCAGCAGGAGATGCTGCGCCGCATGGCGTGGACCACCGCCACGCATTGACGGCCGCGCCGTCAGATGTTGAAAGCGCGCTGGGTCTCGGGGCGCACGAGGTCGACGTACTCGCGGTGCTTGCGGATGTAGCCGGCGATGAACTGGCAGGCCGGGATGACCGGCTGGCCCTCGGCCCGCGCCGTGTCCAGCACGTGGCGGGCGATGGCCGAGCCGATGCCGCGGCCCTCGAAGGCCGGCAGCACTTCCGTGTGGGAGAACAGCACCCCGTTGGCCAGTTGGCTGAATTCGACATACGCGGCCAGCGTGTCGCCGGCCCAGGCTTCGTGGCGGCTCTGGTCGGCGTTGAGGACGAAACGCAGGTCGTCGTTCGCGGGCGTGTTCATCGGGCAGTCTCCAATCGGTTCGCGCGAGGTTCAGGGTAAGCCAGATGGCCTCAGCGTGCCAGCAACCCCGCGAGCACCCGCAGGGCATGGTGCACGGTGGCGGCGCGCACGGCGGCACGGTCGCCCTCGAAGCGGCGGCGTTCGGCCTGCACGGCGCCGTCCACGCTCCAGCCGAACCACACGGTGCCCACGGGCTTGTCGGGCGAGCCGCCCGCCGGCCCGGCGACGCCGGTGACGGCCACCGCGACCTGCGCCGCCGACCGGGCCACCGCCCCGGCAGCCATGGCGCGGGCCACCGGCTCGCTCACGGCGCCGTGCGCGGCGATGAGGCCCGCATCCACGCCCAGCAGTTCCGTCTTGGCGGCGTTGGAATAGGTGACGAAGCCGCGCTCGAACCAGTTGCTGGAGCCGGCCAGGTCGGTGCAGGCGGCGGCGATCAGGCCGCCGGTGCAGCTCTCGGCCGTGGCCATCATGCGGCCCTGCGCCTGCAGCCGCTCGGCCAGGTGCGCCACCAGGGCGGGGGTGTCGAGTGCGTCCAGGTCCATCGCCGGGTCCTCGTCAGAAGAAGAAAAAGCGCCACGCCGCGATCGTCAGCAGCGTGCAGAAGGCGGCCACCAGGTCGTCGAACAGGATGCCGAAGCCGGCCCAGCCCCAGCCCTCGTGCGGCGCGGCGCCGGCCGGGCGCTTGCACAGCCGGTCGGCCCAGCCCACCGGGCCGGGCTTGACGGCGTCGTAGAAGCGGAACAGCCCGAAGGCGACGGCCTGGGCCCAGAAGCCGGCCGGCATCACCAGCCACAGCACGATCCAGAAGGCGACCACCTCGTCCCACACGACGCTGGACGGATCGGCCACGTCCATGTGCCGCGCGGTGAGGGTGCAGGCCCACCAGCCGACCACCAGCGAGACGGCGATGACCGCGGCGATGGCCGCCGCCGACAGCGCCTGGCCCAGCAGCGCATACGCGGCCCAGGCCCACAGCGTGCCGACCGTGCCCGGCGCCCAGCGCGAGAGGCCGGCGCCGAAGCCCAGGGCAATGAGGTGGGCCGCATGCGCACGCAGGAAGGCGGCGTCGGGCCGGGTCCGTGCGGGCAGGGAAGGAGGGCTGCTGGGCTGGGCGCTCATTCTGTTGCGCTGAAATGGTCGAAGGAAGCGAAGCGCTGCGTCACCGGCGCACCCTGCGCATCGACGATGCGCAGGCCGGGCTCGGCCTCGATGCGGCCGATGCGCGTGACCGGCGTGCCGGCGGCGTGGCCCGCGGCCTCGACGGCCGCGCGCGCCGCAGCGGGCGCGGTGAAGGCCAGCTCGTAGTCGTCGCCCCCGGCCAGCGCGAGGCTGCGCCACGCCGCCGCGTCGAACGCCTCCATGCCGGGCGCGCCGCGCGCGGCCACGCGCGCGGCCGCGGCGTCGGCCTCCAGCGTTGCGCCCACGCCGCCGGCGCGCAGCACGTGGCCCAGGTCGCCGGCCAGGCCGTCGCTGACATCGATGGCGCTGGTGGCGATGCCGCGCAGGGCCTGGCCGAGCGCGACGCGGGGCGTGGGCCGCTCCATGCGCGCGCGGGCGGCGGCGAAGACCTCGGCCGGCACGGCCAGCGTGCCGCGGAACACCTCCAGCGCCAGCCGCGCGTCGCCCAGCGTGCCGCTCACCCACAGGTCGTCGCCGGCCCGGGCGCCGGAGCGCAGCAGCGCGCCGCCGGCGGGCACCTCGCCGAACACGGTGACGCAGATCGTGAGCGGGCCGCGCGTGGTGTCGCCGCCGGCCAGCGTGCAGCCGTGCGCGTCGGCCAGCGCGAACAGGCCGCGCGCGAAGCCGGCCAGCCAGGCGTCGTCGACCGAGGGCAGCGCCAGCGCGAGCGTGAAGGCCAGCGGCTTCGCGCCGGCGGCGGCCAGGTCGCTCAGGTTGACGGCCAGCGCCTTGTGGCCGAGCGCGGCCGGATCGACGGTGGCGAGGAAGTGCCGCCCCTCCACCAGCATGTCGGACGAGACGGCCAGTTGCATGCCGGGCGCCGGCGCCAGCAGCGCGCAGTCGTCGCCCACGCCCAGCGCCACGCCGCCGCCCGGCGGGACCGGGCGCGTGAAGTGGCGCGCGATCAGCTCGAACTCGCCCATCGCGTCCTCAGGCCGCCGGCGTGCGGAAGCGCTGCGCCGCCTGCCGCACCACCTCGGCCAGCAGGCGCTCCTTGCCCTGGCGCTCGCGCAGCCAGCGCGCGTCGTTGTGGCTGGCTTCCACGTCGGTGCGCAGGCGTGCGAAGGCGCGCGTGGCGTCCAGCGTGTTGGCGTGCGATTCGAGCATGGTCATGGTGCGCAGGATGTGCTCGCGCAGCGGCAGGTGGTCGCCGGTGGCCGGGTCCACGTACACGGCGTCGAGGCCGAAGCGGCAGGCCTGGAAGCGGTTGTAGGTGTAGACGAGGTAGTCGTCCTCGCTCGGCACGAAGGGCTGCTCCTGCAGGAAGTACGAGGCCAGCGTCTGCACGTAGCCGGCCAGCGCGGCGGCGCGCTCCACCGTCAGCGGCGTGTCGAAGACGCGGATCTCGATGGTGCCGAACTCGGGCTTGGGGCGGATGTCCCAGTAGAAGTCCTTCATGCTGCGCACGACGCCGGTGCGCGTCATGCGCTCGAAGTAGTCGCCGAACTCGCGCCAGCTCAGCGTGAAGGGCGCGCGGCCCGACAGCGGGAAGGCGAACACCGAGTTCAGCCGCGCCGAGTCGAAGGCCGTGTCCTGCCCCTGCACGAAGGGCGAGGAGGCCGACAGCGCGATGAAGTGCGGGATGTAGCGGCTCATGCGGTGCAGCATGAGCAGCGCCGCGTCGGCGTCGGGGCAGCCCACGTGCACGTGCTGGCCGAAGATGGTGAACTGTTTGCTCAGGTAGCCGTACAGCTCCGACAGCTGCCGGAAGCGCGGCTTGTCGTAGATGCGCCGCTCGTGCCACTGCTGGAAGGCGTGCGTGCCGCCGCCCAGCACCGCGATGTTGAGCCGGTCGGCCGTCTTCACCAGCGCATCGCGGATGGGCGTGAGCTGCCTGAGCACGTCCTCGGCCGAGTGGCAGATGTCGGTCGAGATCTCGATCATGCTCGAGGTCATCTCCGGCACCACGCTGCCCGGCAGCTTGAACTGCGCCATGCCGCGCAGCATGTCCTCAGCGTAGGGCGCCAGGTCGTAGTCGTGCGTGTTGACGAGCTGCAGCTCAAGCTCCACGCCCAGCGACAGCGCCTTGGAGCTGCTGAAGGGTTCCAGCGGCACCATGCGGCGGTCGGCCTGGCTCTTGAGCGCCTCCGGCACGTGCACCGCCTCGGCGGGTGCGTCGGAAAAGATCGAGGGCGTCATCGTTGTGTATCCCGTTGCGTTTCTTCCGCGGGCGGGAAGGCCTCCGGCCGCCAGGGGCGCGAGCTCTCGCCGGCGGCGTGGATGGCCACCGTGGCCAGTACCGCGCCCACCACCTCCATCACCAGGATGGCCGGCAGCGCCACCTGCGTGACCAGGTGGCCCAGCAGCGGCGACGCGGTGACGAAGCTGGAGGCGATCAAGAGCGCGATGGACGACAGCGGCGACATCGCGCAGCCCACCCACACCGCCTGCCGCCAGCTCGCGCCGCTGCCCGGGTTGGCCAGCGCCACGCCGGCGATCTTGGCGATGGTGCGCACCACGATCAGCGCCAGCACGGTGGTGGCCACCGGCCGGCTCCACTCGGCCTGCGCCGCCACCATCGAGACCAGCACGAACATCAGCATCGTCACCAGCGAGGAGGCCGTGCCCAGTTGCTGCGGCCACGCCCACGGCCGCGGGTTGAGCAGCTTGAGCAGCACGCCGCCGATCAGCGCCGCCAGCGGCGCGGCGCCGCCGAAGTGCGTCGTCACCGCGGCGCCGGCGCCGATGATGGCCAGCAGCAGGATCGAGGTGTTCTCGCTGGTCGGGCTCATCACCCGCAGCGCCGAGCGCAGCGCCAGCGCCATCAGCGCCCCCACCACGAAGGACAGACCCAGCACCACCAGCACCGGGTAGAAGCGGTCGAACAGGCCCAGCGGCGTGCGCTCCACCAGGCTGGCCTGCGCATAGCCCAGCACCAGCGCGTAGAAAGTGCCCAGCGTGGCCAGCGCCATCGCGCGCTCGGTCACCGGGCCCGAGGCGCGGGTGTCGATGGCCACGCGCATCAGCACCGCCGGCGAGGCCGCCAGCGCGATGGTGGCCAGCGGCCCGGCCACCGGCTCCGGCACGTCCAGCCAGGTCAGCAGTTGCCACACGGCGGCATAGGTCAGCAGCGACTCGACCACGCTTTGCGCCAGCACCATCGGGTTGTGGCGGAACCAGCCCAGCGGCAGGCGTCCGCCGGCCTCGAACAGCACGATGGCCACGCCCAGCTCGAGCAGGAACAGGGCCGTGCCCCGCAGCGGCCACACCGCGCCGCCGAAGCCGGCCAGGCCGACCACCGTGCCCACCAGCGCGTAGCCCACCACCTTGGGCAGCCCCATGTAGCGCTGCACCAGGTGGCCGGCGGCGGCGGCGGCGGCCACCAGCAGCGCCCAGCCCACGGTGGGCAGCCCGGCCGTGGGGCGCACCCATTCGGCCCAGAAGCCCAGCAGTTCGGAAGTGAAGAAATTCATCGGCAGGACAAGACGGATGCGCCGGCCTGCGCAGCCGACGCCGGAATTCTCTGGACGCCTGCGGGCCGGCGCCCGCTAGTGCAGGACGCGCGGCACGCCGGCGGCGTGCGGATCGCTGCCGCCTTCGGCGGACAGCACGAACAGCGGGATGGGCACGTCGAAGCGCTCGCCCTTCTCGCTCACCACGAAATAGCTCCCCTGCATGGTGCCGCGCGGCGCCCGCAGCCGGCATCCGCTGGTGTAGCGGAAGGATTCGCCCGGCGCGAGCAGCGGCTGCTGCCCGACCACCCCCAGGCCCTTGACCTCCTGTGTGTGGCCGGAGGCGTCATCGATCAGCCAGTGGCGCGCGATGAGCTGGATGGCGAAGTCCGCCACGTTGCTCACCGTGATCGTGTAGGCGAAGGTATACACGCCTTCCACGGGGGAAGACTGGTCCGCAAGGTACTGCGGCTCCACTTCCACGGTCATCGGGTGCTCGGGGCGCGGCATGCCGCCGATGTTAGCAACCGGCCGCCGGCCGGCCGTCTGCGGGCAATCCCGCGACAATGCCCGCCCATGAGCCGCCCCACGCACCGCATCGCCCCCTCCATCCTGTCCGCCGACTTCGCCCGCCTGGGCGCCGAGGTGGCCGACGTCATCGCCGCCGGCGCCGACTGGATCCATTTCGACGTGATGGACAACCACTACGTGCCCAACCTCACCTTCGGCCCGATGGTGTGCGAGGCGCTCAAGCCGCACGCGAAGACGCCCGCCGGCCAGGCGGTGCCGATCGACGTGCACCTGATGGTCGAGCCGGTGGACGCGCTGGCGGCGGCCTTCGCCAAGGCCGGCGCCGACTACATCAGCTTCCACCCCGACGCCTCGACCCACGTGCACCGCAGCATCCAGGCCATCCGCGCGGCGGGCTGCAAGCCGGGGCTGGTGTTCAACCCCGGCGCCGGGCTGGAGGTGCTGGACTGGGTGATCGAGGACATCGACCTGATCCTGATCATGAGCGTCAACCCCGGCTTCGGCGGCCAGGGCTTCATCGACTCGGCCCTGCGCAAGATCGAGGCGGCGCGCAAGCGCATCGACGCCAGCGGCCGCGACATCCGGCTGGAGGTGGACGGCGGCATCAAGGCCGACAACATCGCCCGCGTGGCCGCGGCCGGCGCCGACACCTTCGTGGCCGGCAGCGCGATCTTCAACGCGCCGGACTACGCGGCGGTGATCGCCGCGATGCGGGCGCAGCTCGCCGGCTGACGTCCGCCCTTCGCTCATGCCCGCCACCCCCGCCGACGACACCCTGCGCATCCACGGCTTCGCCGCCCTGCGCCCGGGGCCGCGGCTGCTGGTGATGGGCGGGGTGCACGGCGACGAGACCTGCGGCACGGCCGGCATCGAGCGCGTGCTCGGCGAACTGGCGGACGGCACGCTCGCGCTGCAGCGCGGCCAGCTCACGCTGGTGCCCATCGCCAACCCGCTGGCGCGACGCCGCCTGGCGCGCGAGGGCGAGCGCAACCTCAACCGCGCCTTCATGCCGCGCACCGTGCCGGTGGACAACGAGGACCGCCTCGCCAACCTGCTGTGCCCGCTCATCGAGCGGCACGAGGTGCTGCTGGACCTGCACTCCTTCGAGAGCCGCGGCGAGGCCTTCGCCATGATCGGCCCGCGCGACAACGACGGCCCGCTGGAGCCCTTCGCCCGCGCGGCGGAGGAGGGCCGCCTCGCGCTGCACCTGCGCACGCCCACCGTGGTCGAGGGCTGGCTGGACATCTACGCCGCCGGCCTGGCGCAGCGCGCCGGCGGCGCGGCGCCGGGGGCCGAGGCGCTGGGCTACGGCTGCGGCACCAACGAGTACATCCGCAGCCGCGGCGGCTACGGCGTGACGTTGGAGTGCGGCCAGCACCGCGACCCGGCCGCGCCCGAGGTGGCCTGGCGCGCCATCCGCCGCACGCTGGCGCTGCTGGGCATGGCGCCGCTGCCGCCCACGCTGGCCGGCGAAGGGCCGCCGCCGGCGCCGCGCCTGCTGCGCCTGGCCGGCGTGACCGACCGCCTGCACCAGGGCGACCGCTTCGTGCGCGACTGGGCCACCTTCGACGCCGTGCGCGCCGGCGAGGCGGTCGGCCTGCGCCACGACGGCGCCGTGGTGGCGGCGCCGGGAGACGGCTTCATCGTCTTCCCCAACGCGCGTGCGCTGCCGGGCAGCGAGTGGTTCTACTTCGCCACGCGCAGCGAGCGCGTGCTGGGCTGACAACAGACGGGCGCGCCTCCTGCGCGCCTACACCGCCCGCCGGGCGGGTTGCCTAGAGTGGAGGATCGAAGGAGTCTTCGCCATGGCTTCCAAATCCGCTTCTTCTTCCTCCCGCACTGCCGCCACGTCCGCCCCCGCGCCGCGCGTCCTGTGGAAAGGCGCGATCAGCTTCGGCCTCGTCCACATCCCGGTGGCGCTGTATTCCGCCACGCGCGACAGCGGCATCGACTTCGACTGGCTCGACAAGCGCAGCATGGACCCGGTGGGCTACAAGCGCATCAACAAGAAGACTGGCAAGGAGATCGCGCGCGAGCACATCGTGCGCGGCGTGCAGTACGAGAGCGGCCAGTACGTGGTGCTGAGCGACAAGGAGATCGCCGACGCCTACCCGCGCACCACGCAGACCATCGAGATCGAGAGCTTCGTGCCGGCCGACGGGATTCCCTTCGTCTACCTGGAGCGGCCCTACTACGTGGCGCCGATCAACCGCGGCGCCAAGGTGTATGCCCTGCTGCGCGAGACGCTGCAGCGCAGCCGCCGCATCGGCGTGGCGCGGGTGGTGATCCAGACCAAGCAGCACCTGGCCGCGCTGGTGCCGGCCGGGCCGGGCCTGGTGCTCAACCTGCTGCGCTGGGGCTCGGACATCCGCTCCTGGGAAGACCTGCCGCTGCCCGATGCCGATGCGAAGAAGGCCGGCCTCACCGAGCGCGAGCTGCGCATGGCCGGGCAACTGGTGGACGACATGAGCACCGCCTGGAACCCCGAGGACTACCGCGACGAGTTCAGCGAGCAGATCATGAAGCTGGTGGACCGCAAGGTCGCGGCCGGCCAGACCGAGGAGGTTGCCAGGCTGGCGCCGGTGGAGCGCGGCGAAACCGGCGGCGGTGCCAAGATCCTGGATCTGACCGAGCTGCTGCAGCGCAGCCTGCGCGGCCGCGGGCGCGGCGCATCCGCACAGGACGACGGAGAGGACGACGAAGCCCCGCCGCCCAAACGCAAGCCGGCGGCCAAGGCGCGCAGCGGCGGCCGCGCGCCGGCGAAGGCGGCGCGCAAGACGGCGCCGCGCAAATCCACCGCCCGGGCCACGCCGTCGCGCCGCGCCGCCTGAGCCTCACTCGCGCACGCCTGCCATGGCCGAGAAGACCCGCTCCCGACGCGCTTCCGCCGGCACCGCCCGCCGCGCCCTCGGCGACTACCGCCGCAAGCGCGACTTCAGCGCCACGCCCGAGCCCACCGGCGGCGCGCCCTCCGCCGCCGGCGCCCTGGCCTTCGTGGTGCAGAAGCACCATGCCTCGCACCTGCACTACGACTTCCGGCTCGAACTGGACGGCACGCTGAAGAGCTGGGCCGTGCCCAAGGGCCCGTGCCTGGACCCGGCCGTCAAGCGCATGGCGGTGCAGGTGGAGGACCATCCGCTGGACTACGCCGGCTTCGAGGGCACCATCCCCGAGGGCCACTACGGCGCCGGCACCGTCATCGTGTGGGACAACGGCAGTTGGACGCCCGAGGGCGATGCGCGCCGCGCGCTGAAGGCCGGCAAGCTCAAGTTCACGCTGCACGGCCGCAAGCTGCGCGGCGGCTGGACGCTGGTGCGGATGCGCCCGCGCTCCGCCGCCGACGAGAAGAAGCCCGCCTGGCTGCTGATCAAGGAGGACGACGCCGAGGCCCGGCCGCTGGACGACTACGACGTCGAGGAGGCAGAGCCCGGCAGCGTGCTCGGCGACCCGCCCGCCGCGCCGGCCGCCCCGAGCCGCCCGGCGCGCCCGCGGGCACGCAGCAACGGGCAGGACGCCCTGCCCGACACCCTCGCCCCCGAACTCGCCACCCTGGTCGCGTCGCCGCCGGCCGATCCCCGCCAGTGGCTGTGGGAGCTGAAGTTCGACGGCTACCGCCTGCTGACCCGCATCGACGCGAAGGGCAGGGTGCGCTGCCTCACCCGCAACGGGCATGACTGGACGGCGCGCGTGCCCGAGCTGGCGCGGGCGCTGGGCGCGCTGAAGCTGCGCTCGGCCTGGCTCGACGGCGAGATCGGTGTGGAGGGCGAGCGCGGCGCACCGGACTTCCAGGCGCTGCAGAACGCCTTCGACCGGCAGGCGACCTCCCGCATCGTCTACTGGCTGTTCGACGCCCCCTTCCTCGGCGGCCGCGACCTGCGCGATGCGCCGGTGACCGAGCGCCGCGCCGCGCTGCGCGAGGCGCTGGGCACGCGGCCGCCAGGCATGCTGCGCTTCTCGGAGGACT